>OGDN01000789.1_pt1 | contig 59999 bp, 48 predicted proteins | sample 1570271 | NCBI WGS metagenome assembly OGDN01 (sample SAMEA4384481, study PRJEB24528) | human gut metagenome | reverse complement strand
TTGCATGTGTTAGGCACGCCGCCAGCGTTCATCCTGAGCCAGGATCAAACTCTCATGTTAAAATGGTGTTTGTGTCCTGCCAGTTTTATCTGGCATTGTTTACTGTTAATTCGGGTAGCTTCTCAATCTTTCGATCGATCTGCTTGTTCTTGAATTTCTCTGAAAATCTTGGAATTTTCAGGGTTGCATTACTGTTTATTTGTCAAAGATCATAACCTCCTGCTTCGCAGGAGCTAGTACTTTCGTTGCTGTTGTTCTCAGCGGCAACTCTGATATCTTATCACGACCGCTTTCGTTTGTCAACAACTTTTTTAAAAACTTTTTTGTTTTGAAAAACTTTCGTTTTTCGCGACATTTGGTATCTTATCATACCTTGTCGGTATCTGTCAACAACTTTTTCAAAAACTTTTTAAGTCTTATCAGAAGCTGTTTCGTTGTCTTGGCACTGCCGCAACAACGAAACTGAGTATATCACCCTATCTTCCACTTGTCAACACTGTTTTTTATTTTTTTCAAAAAATATCTACAATAATTGAATTGTATATTCATTTGATGCATTTTTAAGACGAAGTGCTATCGTCTGTACGGCACCTGCCACATCTTCGTTTACTTCCAGTAATAGTACCAGTTCCTGTGACTGTCCGGGTTCCAGTGTCTCCTCATAGGTAGACATGTCATTCGGCAGCATGGTAGTCAGTGCATTTGCCCTGATGCTGTCATTCACTGTAATAATATATCTGGAGTTCGTATTCAGCAGATCCATCTTCTCTTCCTGCTCTGTTCCATTCGTCAGACAGAATCTGAGCACCAGCAGTTTCTTCCCAGTGGATGCATCCAATGCAAAATACTCATCCGTAGCCCCGTCCTCGGGATAAGAATCTGTTACCATATAATCCTCATAGGTAATGCTGACACCCTCCGGCAGTCCAAAAAATTCTTCCATGCTGGCAGTAATATCTTCCTGCGCCGTGGGCATCGTCACTTCTGTGGTACCGGTACTACCCGTCTCTTCCGCTTTTTCCTCTTCCTGCGCTGCTTTTGTTGCTTCCCTCGCTGCTTCCTTTTCCAATTTGGTGATCACCATTTCGGGATCTACCAGGCGGCTGCGATTATTGGCATCGTATTTTAGCAGTGTCACTGCCGCATACTCTCCGACCCGCTGGGATTCCTCTTCCGTCAGATCCGGGATCTCATTGCCGCAGGCTGTCATGGATAACATCATTGTGCATAATAAGGCTCCGCATACAATGTTTTTATTACGTCCTGTCATAATTTTATTCCTTTTTCTTTCTTCCTGGCTCTTACATCACTCATTGCATTTCTTTTCCAGTATAATATAGATTCCGGCAATTACAAGAGCAATTACACCTACCACGAAGAAAAGTATGGTCTTCTGCAGGATTGGTGCGCCCCAGTAATCATATAAAGCTATTTTACCACAAGTACACAAAGAAAGCACTAAACCATAGATTCTGACGGGCTTATCCTTTTTTACGAAACCTGCAGTCACACTTACCAGCGCGATCAGCATGATCAGAATACTGTTGATCACAGGAATATTTGTCTTGACGATCAGTGCCATATAGGTCAGGAATATCACAAGGATCAGTTCTCTGTGTTTAAAGTTCTTATAATATTTTTCCTGCAGGGTCAGTACCAGATAAGCCAGCACAAACACAAACATACATAAATAAGTAATGTAGGAATTCCGATATACCGGGTCTGCCAGACCGATCAGTGCTCCGACCTGTCCAATCAGTACGAATACGTTAAATACGAGGATTCCCTTACCCCGCATACAATTCACATTATTGAACAGCAGAATGCTCACGAAGAGAATTCCGGAAAATGCCGGCAGCTTTATCATAGGCATCAAATGCGAAAGAGCAAAAAATGCCAGTGAAAAAGTCAGCACGATCTCCTGGTAGGTACTCCATTCATGCACAAGGAACATACTGAGGATTGTTCCCGCCAAAAGTACATAAGCATAAGGGATCTCCTTCCCGTTCATCAGGAGCAGGATACAATATACCGTAGTAAGGATGGCATCCAGTGCAGCAAGACCCCCTTTTGCCAGACGTGACAGTATTTTTACTGCTATCAGCAATACCGTAGCACAGATCACAATTCCCCAATCATTCTCTATCACTGAAAATCCACAGAAAGTCACGAAACTAAAGAAATAGCACGGAAGCCATTTCTGCCATCCTTTTTCCGCCTTCCGCAAAGCGATCACAGTCAGTATTGTGATAACAAATGCGATTCCGGTCAGGGCAAAAATGCCTATATATCCATCCGTCTCTGCTGCTCTCCAATAATCATCCATACCCGCACCCGTCATGATTCCGGATACCAGAATAAATGCGATGTATACTGCAATCAGTCCTCCGCTTTTCACCACATGTCCGGCCTGCTTTTCTATTTGCGCATAACGGGTCTGTGCCATCAGTATCAGATGAGCTATCAGGAAAAATACACTATAAGCGGCAACTCCAACACCAACCGACATGCTCTGTGTCCACACGATGCAGCCTACAACCATCGGAAACAGCACTGTGGTACTGGCAAACAGGATCAGCTGTGATGCCGTATGGAATCTTTGCACCGGTACGCAGGCGCACAATATACTCAGGATCAGGATCAATCCCATTACCATCAGGACCTCCGCCATCGATAACCCGGAGGACATGGATAACGGATAGGCGCAAAGCCAGCAGGAAGCAATCCCCAACAGTCTGTGGATCAGCGAATCCCGTTTCCGGCTCAGCAATACCGTGCCTACGGTGATCACACCAATGATCAAAGCTGCGGGAAGCATCCCGAAATTATGTAAGGATAGCGTATTGATCATGGTGGACAGGTACAAAGCTGCCATGCCGATCGCCGAAAATATCTGTGCAAGCTTCGGTAATTTTCTCCGGATCAACAGCTCTGCTAACAGCACTACGCCCAGGGATACCACATACAGAGAGATTCCCTTGATCCATCCGTTCATGAAATACATTCCCATCAGAACCAGGGCTGTCAGGATAAATACGCCTCCCACCACAGAGAGAGCAATGGTTCCAATGAGATATTCCGCATTCTGCTTTTTCTTCGTCCCCGGTACTACTGTCTCTGCTGCCGGCCGCACAGTGGACTGTCCTCTCGGTTGCTCAGCGAACTGTCCTGTCGGCTGCCCAGTGAACTGTCCTGCCGGTTGCCCAACAGCCTGCCCTATCGGCTGTTTCTGCATGGGCTCCTGTGTAGAAGGCTGTACGGACTCCTGTATCTGCCCTGCGGCAGCACTTTCTGCTCTTTCCGCATTCAGTTTCTGTCTCTGGTGCCAGTATTCCACGCTTTTATCCAGCTCTGCCTGTAACTGCTCCACATACTGGGGCTGCTTCTGTATTCTCGGGATCAACTGCTGTACATACTGTGTAAAAATCGGATCATTGGAACGCATCAGGTATTCCCTTGCCTGCTGTTCCAAAAGCTTTGCTCTGTCCTGCTGTGTATTCTGTTCCATATAATATCCTCCCTGCATTGCATGATCTATTTCACCACGTAATCTTTGTATCTCTCCATGTCCTGCCTGTGGCAGTCCGCATGGATCAAAATACCGTCTTCCCTATACTCCGTAGAAAAAACCTGCGCCTCTTCCATAAGATAGGAAGCTACATTCCCCGCGCTGTACGGGATCAGGAAAGTACAATCCACATTATCCATATAGACCTGCTGTTCAATGGCTTCTGCCAGTTCACGGATACCGGTATTCTGCCCTGCGGCGAGATACCAGTGCTCCTGTCTCTTCTGCGGCAGCGGTTCCATGCCGCATTTGTCTGCTTTATTATACACCACAATCTGCGGAATGTCACCTGCTCCCAGTTCCTTCAGAGTATCGGCAGTGACCTGCATCTGCTGTCTGTAATTTTCATCGGAAAAATCCACCACCTGGACCAGCAGATCTGCGTATTTTACCTCTTCCAGGGTCGAGCGGAATGCCTTTACCAGACCGTGAGGCAGCTTATGAATGAACCCAACCGTATCCGTCAGGAAAAACGGCTTATTATGCCCCGTATCTATACTGCGGACGCTGGTCTCCAATGTGGCGAACAGCATATCTTTTTCCATGACTGTCTTCTCCGGGAGCTCTCCGAACTGCTCCACCATGCGGTTCAGGATCGTAGACTTTCCCGCATTGGTATAGCCCACCAGCGCCACCTGTGGAGTCCGGGACTGCTGTCTTTTCCTGCGTTGCACATCCCGGGTCCTGCTGACATCCTCCAGCTCCTTTTTCAGTTCCGTGATCCGGTGTTCAATCTTACGTCTGTCCAGTTCCAGTTTCTTCTCACCGGTACCCTTGTTACTCATACTGCCGCTGGCGCCGCCCTGACGGCTCAGTGCATCGTACATACCTACCAGTCTCGGAAGCATATATTGCAGTCTTGCTGTCTCCACCTGTAGTTTGGCTTCTCTGGTCTGTGCCCGTATGGCAAATATGTCAAGGATCAGGTTCGTACGGTCAATGACGGTAAGCTCCAGCTCCTTGCCCAGATTACGTACCTGTGAAGGCGTCAGGGAATTATCAAATACGACCTCCTGTGCACCTCTCTCCTCCGCCATTCTGCGTACCTCAGCCACCTTGCCCGTTCCGATATACAATGCTTTGTTCACATGATCCAGCCGTTGTACGATCTGGCCCACGACTTCCTTCTCCGCGGCTTCTGCCAGACTTGCCAGTTCTTCCATGGAATGTTCAAAATCCGCTTCTTCCCCGATGTCCACACCGACTAGCAGCACCTTTACCGGTGCCTCCTGCATCTGTTCTTCCCTCATATAAAAATATATCCTTTTAAAATCATTATTTTGTCTCTAATTCAAACCAGAATTCCACACCGTTGGTGTAATTGATCGCACCGTAAGGCTGGTTCATGGAATCCATGATTGCCTTCACGATGGACAGTCCCACACCGCTGCCGCCGTATTCTCTGGTTCTGGCTTTATCTACTTTATAGAATTTTTCCCAGATGTGGCCGATGGAATCCTCCGGGATCGGCTTACCGGTATTGAATACCGATACGCGCACCCTGCCATCCTTCTGTTCCATTTTGACATCGATGATCTTCTCACCCTCGCAGTGATTCACCGCGTTGGAGAAAAAGTTCATAAATACTTCTTCTATTTTAAATTCATCCGCCCAGGCATAGATTGGAGGATACTCTTCCATCCGCACCGTGATATCGTTCTGTCTGGTCAGAATTGCCGCCGACTGGATATAATTCTTCACCAGTGCCGTAATGTCGAAACGCTCCATAGTCACCACATCGTTACCGAATTCCAGCTGGTTCAGCGTCAGAAGATTTTTCACCATGTTGTTCATCTTCGCCGCTTCATCCACGATGACATCACAGTAGAACTGTCTGCTCTCGGGATCGTCATTGACGCCCTCCTGCAGTCCTTCCGCATAGCCCTGGATCAGAGCGATGGGGGTCTTCAGTTCATGGGAGACATTCGCCAGGAACTCCTTACGCATTTCATCGACAGCTTCCTTTTTCTCCACATCCCGCTGCAGCTCATTATTCGCAGTCTTCAGTTCCGAAATCGTCTGTTCCAGGGAATCGGACAGTTTATTAATGTTCTCTCCCAGCAGATCGATCTCATTGTGCGCCCTGCCCTGGTATTTTGCTTCAAAATCAAGCTGTACCATCCGCTGTGAGATATCGTTCAGCTCCAGGATCGGCTTCGTCACACGTCTGGAGACAAACCAGATAATGATACCGCCCGCCAATGCTCCCAGGCAGCCGACCAACACGTAAAAACGGTTGGCGATCTTAGCACTCTCCTGAATACTGGAGAGTGGTGTCTGCATGATAAAAGAAATTCCGGTGTTCAGCCTGCCGTAGATCTCTAAATATTCCTTATTCTCCTGCCCGGTTCTCTGGATCACATAGTCATCACCGTTCTCGATGACCCGCTCATTATCCGGAAACGTTCGGAAGCCGAACACATAGCCGATCAGACGATTCTCCAGTCTCTCACCGCCGTTGATGGATACATATTTCATGTTGGAATTCACGTCCATGACACACACTGTCATGTTATAGCTTCTGCATACGTCATCCAGCTCCCTGGCGAATTCCTCGGAACCATAGCTGTCGCTCTCCGCCGCCTGCTTGATCGTCTCATAAGCATCGTGAATGACATCCATCTTGCTCTGCATATAGACTCTGCCTAAAAACATGTAATTCAGCAGCAGGCACAACAGGATCGTCCCGATCATCAGCCCGATAAATATCCAGGCGAACTGTCCCCTGATAGAATGCACTTTTTTCTTCTGCTGTTTATTCCGCTGTTTCATCCATTTTGTACCCCATTCCCCATATGGTCTTGATGAGATTGCCTTCCTCGCCCAGCTTGCTGCGCAGCTTCTTCACATGGGTATCAATGGTACGGGCATCCCCGAAATAATCATAGTTCCATACGTTGTTCAGTATCTTCTCTCTGGACAGGGCAATTCCCTTATTTTCCATAAAATAGGTCAGAAGCTCGAATTCTTTATAGCTTAAGTCCACATCTTTGCCGTCTATGATCACGCGGTGCGCTGTCTTATCCACAGTGATCCCACCGCAGGTCAGTGCTTCGTCCTGCCCTAACTGGTTCGTCCGGCGCAGGATCGCTTCTACCCGCGCCACCAGGATCTTGGGACTAAAGGGCTTGGAAATATACTCGTCCACTCCCAGCTGGAAGCCCTGCAGCTCGTCTCTCTCATCGCCGCGGGCTGTCAGCATAATAATAGGAACTTTGGAATTCACACGGATCTCCCGGCATACCTGCCAGCCGTCCATTTTCGGCATCATCACATCCAGAATGATCAGTGCTATATCCTTATCCTTATAAAAAATATCCAGTGCCTCCTCGCCGTCCCCAGCCTCCAGCACCTCAAAATTACTCTTCACCAGGAAATCCCGGACCAGCTTACGCATTCTGCTCTCATCATCTACTACCAGTATTTTCAGTCTGTCCATACATACCCTCACCTTTCTGTTGTAGACATAGTATAGCGCGAAAATATGTCAATTCTGTGAAACCTCAGTCTCCGTATTTCCTGTATTTCCTGTATTTTCAGTATTTTCTATATGTAGTTCTCTCTCTTTTTCCCGGACCGTCTGTTCTCTTCTAGTCAGTTCCTGTTCCCAGGAAGCGTATTTATTCTGAAGATTCCGCTCGTAATTCAGGATATTGGGCTGGTCGGAATTCAATGTGATCACAAACATGGCAATAATCGCCACGAGCATCACGATGTTCATGATCACCGACAGGTGGAGGCCCGCCTTTTTGCCCCCGTCTTCCGGCATCGGCTGGATCCGTCTTCTGGCAGGGGACGTCTTCGTCCTGACATCGGCAAAGCTCGTCCACAGAGGTATCGGAGGTACTTCCTCCCCCAGTTCTTCTTCCCGGGCGCGCAGCTCTCCCTGCAGCTCCCTGAGATACTCCAGCCCCACCGGAGTACGGAACACCCGGTCTTCCAGCGCTTTTTTATATATGACAAGAACCGACTGCATATCCGCATGATCAATGTGCTTATCCAGATAGGCGATCTTCTGCCGTTCCTGCTCTGCAAGTCCGGCATCCTTCTCGGAATAGAAGGCGAAGCCGGACACTACATGTTCTCTCTGTTCTACATCCATTTACAGATTTTCCTCCGTTGTATCTGCCGCATTCTGCAGTAAGATGTGCTCTCCCTGCACCAGGGGATAATGCACGGGGATCTCCCCATCCAGGTTCTCCCGGTACATATCCACGGCTGTGATCTGGTGGTTCTCATAGGTAGTGTAATAATAAATCCCCCTGTCCGCATTGCAGCAGGATGTATAAATGGTGATCTCATACTTACCGTTTTCCAGACGGCAGCACCCTCTCGTCTGAGCCACACTTCCTAAGATATGAAAAAACTGACTGACGCTTTCAGACTCCGAGGTTCCCGATACAGAATTCATTTTCGTAAAAGCCACCCGGACAAAACGGGAAGCAGAGGACAGATCGCCGGGCAGCCCCATGGCTCCCATGCCACGGCTGTACGGCTGCAGCTGAAGCTGCTCTGAGAAACGGTTCACCGGCTGATCCGGAGACAGATAACTGTAGTCATTCAGCCGGAACAGCTGCTTGTCAAAGGGAGGATTGTTCGTCAATACCCCTACGGGATTGTCATAAATGTTCAGTCCCTCCCGGACTGCCTCTATCGTGATTGCCTCGTCCCTGTCCGCCAGGATCCAGTGCAGCTGTGATGTCGGAAACTGCTCGCTGAACCGCGTATCCACCAGATTGATGTGGGCTAACAGCGTCCGGGCTTCCTGCACCGTAGCACACTGTCCCAGGATCCAGGGAATGAACTCGAACTGTGCGATATTGTCTCTGCCCTCCTTGGGCTTACGATATACGGCGTTGCCTGCGAAATTAAGACCTGCCATGCCCAGACCCTTCTCATTGACCGCATCATAATACAGAGGATAATCCCCTACCATATGAGCGATACCGATCATAGCATAATGCTCAGTCAGTGCATTCTGATGCCGTAACTGAAAAGAGTAATTACGCGGTGTCACCACCACTTCTTCTCCATAATTAAATTCATAATCAAAAGTTCTGCCAAAATAAAAATCCTGCGATCTATAAGTTGCTGCTGTGCACATAGTGGTCTCCTTTACTGTTTTCAGATCAATGTAGATTACTCTTAGTCTATAGCATTTGCAGAATGATTGCAAGTATGCGAAAAACGTTGACGCATCGTAAAAAAAGTGTTAGTATTAAAAAACAAAAAGAGTGCTACCGTACAGCAACGGTTCACCTTAGTTTATAGTTCTAAAAAAGCAACTTGTACCTTTGGTGGAGGCGGTTGCTTTTTTAATGTTTTCGTTTCTGACTGGTCTGCACGATACTGATCACGGTCACGATAATACCGATCGTCGTAACTACAATACCGACAGCGCCAACCACTGTTTCTATCATTTATGTACCTTTCGTTAAATTTCCCATTCGTATCACCTCCGATAATACTGGAAGTTCTCAAAATGTTCCCATTTCGGCGAAAGGCGAACCGCTTACCGTTTTGGCAGCACCCACATTTATTATAAGGTATAGAGGGCTGTTTTCCTATGAATTTCTGCAAAATAAGTATACAAAATTGAGTATGTTGAAATTGGCTATTTTCACGGATTTGGATTTTGTGCATCTTTACCAAGTGCCGTATTACTGGTATTTTCAGGCTGTTCACAGCAAAAAGGTTCCACCGGAATCCTCCGGCGGAACCTTTTTATGTTAGTTTTTACACAACTAATTGTAATAATGTTTTGGATTAATCTGTGGTTAAGATTACTGTAACAGAGACAGTACACCCTGGTTGGACTGGTTAGCCTGAGCCAGCATAGCCTGACCTGCCTGAGCCAGAATGTTGTTGTTAGAGTACTTAACCATCTCAGTAGCCATATCGGTATCACGGATCTGGCTCTCTGCGCTGGTGGTATTCTCTACTACGTTATCCAGGTTGTTGATGGTGTGCTCCAGACGGTTCTGTACTGCACCGAGTGCGGAACGCTGAGTGGATACCTTCTGAATAGCTTCCTTGATTGTTTCAACCGCATTCTTGGCATTAGTATCATCTGCGCCATCAACTTTCAAATTCTGAACACCAAGTCTTTCTGCGCTCATCGCATCAATATCTACAGAAATCTGATTGTTATCTGTTGCATCTGCACCAACATGAAGTTTAAGTGTTAAAGCTCCCGTATCAAAGGTTTTAGAAGAATCAACCATCTTATCAACATCATCCTGTGTTGCAAGGTTTCCATTAATGTAAAGACCGGAGTTAGCCTTAAGCGTTCCATCATTGTTAATGTAATTACCAAGACCATTTGCAGCTATTTCATTACCATCTTTATCAGTAAACTGTGTTGTTCCCTTGGTAGTAACTGTAGCGACATCTGCTACTTTACTATCACCTGCCAAGATTCCAGGTTTAATAGATGCATAGTACTTCGTAATATCCTCAACTAAGCTGCCTGCTTTGTATTCATTACCATCTTTGTCGTATACAGTTTTGCCAGTTGCTACCTTGTCATAAGCTGTAGTAGTAGGATCCGCTTTCTCAGCCGCTTCGTACAATCCATCTGCTCCAGCTGATAATGTATAATATTTTGGTACAGCCGTATCGGGTTTAACAGTACCTTTTGCAGAAACAAACTGTCCATTTGAATCCTTAGTATATACATCCTCAGTGATAACATTTACCTGATTAGTTTCTTTATAATCAGCTTTATTAGCACCAGTTATCTTTTCGTAAACCTGTACACCATCTTTGCTGGTATAATAATCATGCTTTGCAGTATCTACAACAGATGTGTAGGAACCTTTTTTCAGAGTATTAACTTTACCATTTTCTACATAGTAAAGATCCTGATTGGTTACTTCTACTTCCTTGTACTGGAAATTGGTTGCCTTATCGCCAGACTTATCACCCTTCAGCAGATAGGTTTCATTAAACTTCGTAGTTTCAGATACGCGGTCAATTTCCGTTGTTAACTGATCAATTTCATTCTGAATATAAGTTCTATCTGTCTCAGAATTAGTACCGTTGGCAGCCTTTACAGCCAGTTCGTTCATTCTCTGCAGCATATCCTGAACTTCGTTCAGAGCACCTTCAGCAGTCTGTACTGCACTGATACCGTCCTGTGCATTGGAAGAAGCCTGTGTCAGACCTCTGATCTGCTTTCTCATCTTCTCACTGATGGACAGACCTGCTGCATCATCAGCTGCACGGTTAATCTTGTATCCGGAAGACAGTTTCTCGGTGGACTTTGCCTGAGAAGCGGTGGTTAATCCTAACATTCTGTTAGAGTTCATAGCTGTTAAGTTGTGTTGTACTACCATAATAATTTACCTCCATGTGTAAAAAGTGTTGCAGATACATCCGTTTATCTGCGGTGTGTGGTTAATAGTTACTGCGGCCCTAGGATTCCGCATTGTTAGCAAGCTTTTGTCCCACAGTATCTGAAGTTATTTGTTCTGTACGATCACGACGTTGGATTTTTTCTTTTTGGCGGTACCTTCCGGATTCTTATAATACTTCGGGATCGTCGCCAGAAGCTCCGGATCCTGGATCCGTTTTTCAATGGCCTTGCTTCGTACGATGTTCACATCCTTGGGGGCGTCGATCATGATACGCGTCTGTCCGCCGCTGCTTCCCAAAAATACAATCTTCACATCGTCTCCGATCATCAGAAACTCTTCATCTCTCACCGATAATCTCAGCATAGCCATTCCTCCTTGAATCGATTATTTCCTTATAATTTGCTGTGTTTTGGAAATACTGATCGTAATGTAACAAACTTGATATTGTGTTACCCTTGTGTTCAGAGTATGATCTCCTGAAAAATTTTATCCCGGTCATCCTGCTCAATGCCAAGATATCGTTTGGTCACTTCATAAGACGAATGATTATAGATGCTGACCAGCATTGCCGGCTGTACGCCCTGCTGCCAGGCATGATATCCGAAGGTTTTGCGAAGGGAATGACAGCAGATCACGCCGGGGATATTGTAATAAGCTGCCACCTTTTTGATGATGCGAAAAGCCTGCACCCGACTGATGGGTTCATTTTTATTGCTGTGGGGAAAAAGATACTTTTCTGGCTGAATAGGTTTTCGCTCCTTTTGAAGCTGTGCCTGATAATTTTGAAGACATGCGTGAATATTATGATTGATATAGATGCAGGAGGTCTTTCCCGTCTTCTGCTCAATGATCTCAATATGCTCCTGCCATCTGTTTTGAGAAAAGTTATAAACATCTTCCCACCGCAGAGTAAGCAGATCCGAAATCCTCAGTGCAGTATTCAAGCCCAGGATCACTAACAATTGGTTTCTGGCATTGGGGTGGATTTCCTTATAGTAGTTTTTAAAATTTTTCAGATCCTCCAGGTTACGAATTGGTTGTGCTGTATTCATCTGATTCCTCCTAGAAATTAGTGTAAGCCGCATAAAACCGACGTTTTTTATATATCTGTGAACTATAACATATACTTTCCGGGGCTGCATTTACTTTGGCAAATGAGGGGGGCAATTTTTTTCAAAAAAGGGGTTAAGTTTTCTGCGAGTGTACCGATATACTATGTGAAAGCAAAAAGGTAACACAATATCAATTGTGTTACCTTTTTTATGTCTGTCGAAAATCAACTTTTGAGGAATTTTTATTTATTTTTTGTACCAGATTTGCACCAAATTTCAGGGATTGCACCGTTTGCAGGGAACATATCCCATATTGATGACCTCTTCTCTGCTGCCGGTGTAGATCTGTTTGTTTTTCTCTTTCATATCATCCACACTGGAGCATGTGGGATAATGGAATTTCATAGTGTTGGTATTCAGCACATAAGTAATTCCCTGGGATTCCTGTGGTGCCGACGATTCCGGTGAGGCCTGCACCGTGGTATCGGTCTCAGGCTGTGGTGCCGGTGTCTCTACCGTGACAGACGCTGCTGTGCTTTGGTAGGTTCCGCTGCTCTCCGCCCAGTTATCACCGGTGGCATAGTCAATACCGATCCCCGGCTGCACATTGTAGGCAAATACACAGAAGCATATTCCCTCTCCGGCATCTTCCACGGAATAGGCTTCCATGAGGACGCCGTCTGCCAGCAGGTTATCCCCGTCAAAAATAGGAGTGACGCGGTACAGAACATGGTTCCCTGTATTTTTGACATAATCGCAGACTTTCGTCTCAAAAGGGAGCATTCCCTGCACGTTGAGATATCTGGTTCCTGTGATCAGGTTCTGTGTATTGGCGTTTTCCGCCGCCAGCATATAGGCGATCAGGTGGCAGCGATTGTATAGGTATTTTCCGTCCACGTTATCGTATTTCACCAGATGCCAGCCGGTAGGCTTCACGGCTCCGATCTCCCCTCTCGGTTCTGTCGGCATCAGATCCTGTCCCACGTTGGCATATGCCACGCCACAGCGCCCCAGGCTGTCCAGCTCGCTGTATGTCTCGAAGGACTGTGTGGTCAGATCCGCTTCTGTGAAATAAGGTTTGTTGCCATTGACTTCTGTATAAGGCGTGCCGGAGTATGCCGGAATCTCCCGGAGGGAAAATGCTGACGTGCCCTCTCCTGTCGGAGCATCTGTTGCAGATGTGACCTGCTGCGCTTCTTGTGTATCCGAAGAGTATTCCTGTGGCTGTCCGGATTCGGATTCCGATGCTGTGGTCTCCGATGCCTCCAGCAATTCGGAGGGAATCGTCGCCGGCTGCTCTATCGCATAGGTATTGTCCTGCGGCGTGACGGTGCTTTCCGCACAGCCGGTAAATGTCAATAGCAGTGCCAGCCATAATGACAATTGTATTATCAAACGTTTCTGAGGTCTGTTGTGTTTCATTTTCATAGCTTGTCAATTACTCCCTTGTAAAACTCTTTGGAAATTATACCACTTATACTGAGTTTGGTTGAGGCTACACGAAAAACAAAAAGTGCCGTTTTTGCGGCACTTTTTCTATGGAGTAGACGGGAGTCGAACCCGTGTCCAAAAGCCTATTCCCTGTCCTTCTACGAGTGTAGTTTATTCTTTGACATTCCCTCCGCGCCCCGGGAATAAACACCCTGAGCATTTCAGTAGCTTCATGTTACGCCCATATGCGCAAAGCTTTGCATATGTCGTTTCTCACATGTTTGAAGCCGGGATCCTAAGGTGTGAGTGCCCTAGGGCCGACTGCTACCATTAGGCAGCGTATGCTAAATTATCGTTAGCGTTTAATTTTAATTTGGCCATTTAACGCATTACCATGCGACTCGCTTCTCCAGCTGCAAAACCCCTGTCGAAACCTTTACTACCCCTTATTCAATTGTCAGACCAAGTATACTTGATGGCACACACACTGTCAAGCACTTGCGGTAAAGCATTGCAGGATCAGAGCCTGCGGATCACAGATTGCGGACCTTGAATTCCTTCTCTGCCTCTCTGCGCTGATCCTTTTTGGCAATGGCTTCTCTCTTGTCATAGAGCTTTTTACCACGTGCCAGTCCGATCTCTACCTTGACCTTACCGTCTTTAAAGTATACCTGCAAAGGGACTAATGTATACCCTTTTTCCTTGATCTTGCCCAACAGCTTGTTGATCTCGTACTTGTGCAGCAACAGCTTTTTCACACGAAGAGGGTCTTTGTTAAAAATATTTCCCTTCTCATAAGGACTTACATGCATTCCGTAGACGAATACTTCTCCGTCTTCAATGCGGACGAAAGCCTCCTTGATACTGCATTTTCCCATCCGCATGGACTTTACCTCCGTGCCATGCAGGGCAATGCCGCACTCATAGGTCTCATCGATGAAAAAATCATGATATGCTTTTTTATTGTTCGCGATCAGCTTCTGGGACTCTTTTCCTTTTGCCATGGCTACCTCTTAAAACCTTGTAACTATTCAGAAACCCGTTCATAAAACACTCCTGCGGAGCTTTTTTACGGCTCTGAATAGTTACAGTTTACTATATTTTTTACATTTGTCAATGAACTGACATTTACCTTTGCCCCCGGGTTCATATGAAGTATGGCTTCATTGTGACCGCGGATTTATTTATCCACCAGCCGGAAATTGATGGTGCGCATAAAACGGTCGCAGTCTTCCACTTCGATCCGCACCGGCATTCCCAGTTTGAAGCAACGTCCGGTGGCTTCTCCCACCATCTCACAGTCTGCCTCATTGTAGTGATAATAGTCGCCCGGAATCGTGGAAATATGGATCAGCCCTTCCACGGTATTGGGCAGTTCCACATACAGTCCCCAGCCGGTGACACCGGAGATCACACCCTCGTATTCCTCTCCGATATGCTGTTCCATATATTCTACCTTCTTCAGCTTATCCGTCTCCCGCTCTGCCTCATCGGCACGGCGCTCCATCTCGGAAGAATGCTTAGCTACCTCCGGAAGAATATCCCGGTAGTGCTCCACTCTCTCTGCCTTCAGGCGTCCCCGCAGCTGCTCCTTGATAATGCGGTGGATCTGCAGATCCGGATAGCGGCGGATCGGCGAAGTAAAATGACAGTAATACTGACATGCCAGTCCAAAATGTCCGGTGCATTCCGTGCTGTATTTCGCCTGCTTCATGCTCCTCAGGGTCAGTCTGGCGATCATAGGCTCTTCGGGAGTTCCCTCAATCTTCTGTAACAGCTTCTGAATCTCCTTGGGATGGATCTCCTCCGCGGAGACCTTGCTGTTCCTGCGCCCCAGCGCCTTCATGTAATACCCGTAATTGCTGATGAACGTGGACAGCTTCTGGATCCGCTCCGGATCCGGTACATCATGGACACGGTAGACGAAGGGCAGCTCCTGCCAGTAAAAATGCTGCGCCACTGTCTCATTCGCTGCAAGCATGAAATCCTCGATCAGCATAGTAGCCACGTTCCGCTCGTAAGGTTTTATATCCAGCGGATGTCCTTCCTTATCCAACAGGATCTTGCACTCCGGGAAATCGAAATCAATAGATCCCCTCTTCTGTCTCTTCTTCCGCAGTTTGTCCGCGAGTTCAGCCATTTGTTGGAACATAGGGAGCAGTTCCCTGTACCGGGAATAGTCTGTTACGGTTCCTGCGCTTTCCCCGGCGGTTCCATCCGGCGCACCGGCATTATGCTCTACACACTCCGGCTCCTCCAACAGCTTTTTCACCACGGTATAAGACATCCGCTTCTTGACCCGGATCACAGATTCGCAGATCTCATAGTCCACGATCTCGCCCTCTTCATCCACCTTCATCAGGCAGCTTAATGCCAGCCGGTCCACGCCTTCGTTCAGGGAACAGATACCGTTACTCAGTGCATGGGGCAGCATGGGGATCACACGGTCTACCAGATAGACGCTGGTGCCGCGCTTTAATGCTTCTCTGTCCAGTGCGGAATTCTCCTGCACGTAGTTCGTCACGTCTGCAATGTGTACTCCTAAGTGGTAATATGTCCCGTCAAAGGATACACTGACAGCGTCATCCAGATCCTTGGCATCCTCTCCATCGATGGTGACCATGGTCACATCCCGCAGATCCCTGCGGCCGGCACAGTCCGCCCCGGATACCTTCTGGGATACCCTCTCCACCTGGTTCATGATCTTCTCGCCGAATTCCACCGGCAGATCAAAGCCACGTACGATAGACATGATGTCTACACCGGGATCGTTGATATGTCCCAGGATCTCCACGACTTTGCCTTCAGGGCTCTTCGTATTCGTGCCGTATCCGGTGATCTCCACCACGACCTTATGTCCGGTCATGGCCCCCTTCGACCACTCCTTCGGCACGAAAATATCCTGTGCTATCTTCGTGTTATCCGGAATAACAAAGCCGAAATTACTCTTGGACTGCTCATAGGTTCCCACCACCTGGGTCATTCCCCTGGCAATGATACGGATGACCTGCGCTTCCTGCCGTTTGCCGGTCTTCGCAGGCAGAAGTGCCACTTCCACGGTATCCTTATGGAATGCTCCACCCTGCTTGTCCTCCGGAATGAACAGATCCTCGTCCCTTCCTTCCACTTCCACAAATCCAAAGCCTTTGGCATTGCTGATAAAAGTTCCTGTCAGAACCTTACCGTTGGACTTCATATATTTACCCTTAACGGTCAGGGTAAGCTTTCCTTCCGCTAAAAGTTCCCGCAAGATCTCACGAAACTCTTCCCGGTCTTCTTTTGCGACCTGAAGAAATATTGCCAGTTCCTTTTCCTTCATCGGAACGTAAAAATCATCCTTCACCAGATCACAGATTACCTTTTTTCTCTTCTCTCTGATTTCGTTATTACTCATGTAACCTCTCTTAATATAAAAAAGGATCTCGCTTGCGAGATTCTCCGCCTGCGGCGGGACGCTTTTGCGACATATTTCATAACCACCGCAGTGCGATCCCTGCGGAGCGTTTTTTATTCATAGGAAAAAATTTCCTATGAATAAATAAAACACTCTTGTATGCCATGCACACAAGAGTGTCATCCTTCGTAATGATTAAAATACGTTCAGATTCAGTACGACTGCAAGTAACATGAAGAATACTGCAAGGATCTTCGTGATCTTCACCAGCATACCTTCCATGGAACGTCCTTTATTTCTGCCCCAGTAGGTCTCAGCAGCGCCGCTGATGGAACCCAGTCCTGCGGATTTACCTTCCTGCATCAATACTAACACTGTCAGTGCTACACATACCAATATAAAAATTATGTTGATTACTACTCTTAATGCTTCCATTTCACACCTCCTAATGTCAAGCAGATTTTATATTACCATATATTATACACAATTGCAACAACATTTTACAAGACAGTACCGAAAAGGCGGCACAAAAAAGACCCCCGGAAATCTTTACGATCTCACGGGGATCCTTTATTTTTATTCTGAATGATCAGATCCGCAACTTACTCTGCGATGTCACCATACATGAAGTACCAGTAACCATAAGCGGAATGCCAGATACCGGTGATCTTCTCGCTCTGCAGCCAGAAGTCATTGTAGTAAGCAACAGGGATGCATCCTACCTGCTCCATCAGAACATCCTCAGCCTGATGAAGAGCTGCGGAACGCTCAGCGGTATCCATGGTGGAAGCTGCCTTCTCCATAGCTGCATCGAAGTCAGCGTTGGAGAACTTACCATCGTTGTTACCGTTGCCGGTGCAGAACAGGTCTAACATATTGGAAGGATCGCTGTAATCTCCTACCCATCCGTTACGTGCTACCATGTACTCACCGTTACGTCTCATCGGAGTGAAGCTGGACCACTCAACGATATTTACTTCTACGTTAATACCAAGCTCGCCCCATGCCTGCTGTAAGTACTCAGCAACAGTCTTGTGGTAACCTGCATCATTGGTAGTATAGGTGATGGTAGGAAGTCCTTCACCATTAGGGTAGCCGGCATCAGCTAAGAGCTGCTTAGCTTCCTCAAGGTTAGCCTCGAAATCATCGGAGATATAGCCCTGACCACCGTTAGCATTTGCATTGAAGGAGCTGCCGTCGGTATCTACCCAGCCCTCACCTACGAGGTTGTATGCGGGAGAGTAGGTTCCCTGCATCAGGGTATTTGCTACATAATCACGATCAATTGCCAGGCTCAGAGCCTTACGAACATTTACATCTGCGAATGCAGGATCTTCCAGGTTCATGGACAGATAGTAAGTTCCCAGGTTAGGCTCTACATGGAACTCAGGGTTACCCTGTAAGCTGGGGATCTCCTGGGTAGGAACATCCTTGATGAACAGTACATCACCGGACTGGTATGCAGTATAAGCTGCATTGGAATCCTCCATCAGTACGAATTTGATGCTGCCAAGCTTGATCGCATCTGCATTCCAGTAGTTAGGGTTCTTGGACATAGTAATGTGAGAACCGGGTACCCACTCGGTAATGTAGAAAGGTCCGTTGGAGATATAGGTCTCAGCTGCGGTAGCCCATGCATCGCCGTTAGCCTCTACGGTTGCCTGCTGAACAGGGCTCAGGGTAGCGAATGCTGCCAGAGACTCGAAGTAAGGGCAGGGATTGGAAAGCTCTACAACGAAGGTCTTAGCATCGGGAGCGGATACTGCCAGAGCATCCAGATCACCTGCCTGTGCCTCGTCAAAGCCCTTAACCATACCCAGAACAGTCTCAGCATAAGGAGCTGCTACTACGGGATCGCATACACGCTTCCAGCTGTATACGAAATCGTCTGCGGTCAGATCACTGCCGTCAGACCACTTTAATCCATCACGAAGATGGAAAGTCCAGGTAAGACCATCCTCAGATACTTCCCAGGTCTCAGCCTGTCCGGGAGCTATCTTACCATCCTGGTCAATCGTCAGAAGACACTCAAAAGAGTGAAGCAGCATATTACCGCCATCTACTGCACTGTTCAGTGCGGGATCGATGGTCTCGGGATCGGGACCGATCTGAACGGTAAGCTGTTTGCCTTCGGTACTAACTTCAGTTGCTGCTGCATCGGTTTTGGTGCTGTCAGTTGCACTGGCACTGCCGGTTGCAGAAGAACCATTGTCGCTGCTGCCGCATGCTGCCAGAGAACCTACCAGCATTGCTGCGGTGAGCAGCATAGCTAACTTCTTTTTCATAAAGTTATCCTCCTCTTTCTTTTCATACAAAAGCACTATGCTTTGTATAGCTTTATATTAAACAACTAAATTGCTTAGCTGTCAATACCTAATTTCAGGCATTGATCTTCTCCACATGGTGGCAAGCCACGTAGTGACCCTTTTCCACTTCTCTCCATTCGGGTTCCTTCTGTGCACAGCACTCATCCGCATAAGGACATCTGGTGCGGAAACGGCATCCGGTAGGAGGATTTAAGGGGCTGGGTACATCTCCCTGCAGAACAATACGCTTGCTTGCTCTTGCCTTGATGGGATCTGCAATGGGGATTGCAGAGATCAGGCTCTTGGTATAAGGATGCAGGCTTCGTGCTACCAGCTCGTAGCTGTCTGCCAGCTCTACCATTTTGCCCAGGTACATAACGCCGATACGGTCGGAGATATGTTTTACGACAGAGAGGTCATGTGCGATGAACAGATAGGTCAGTCCCATCTGCTCCTGCAGCTCCTCGAACATATTCACCACCTGTGCCTGGATCGATACATCCAGTGCGGAGATCGGCTCATCGCAGACGATGAACTGAGGGTTCACTGCCAGTGCTCTCGCAATGCCGACACGCTGACGCTGTCCACCGGAGAATTCATGAGGATATCTGTTCGCATGCTCAGAGTTCAGTCCAACCTTCTCCAGCATGGATATGATCATATCATGACGTTCCTTTTTATTGGCAGCCAGCTTATGAATATCGATGGCTTCCCCTACGATATCTCCTACGGTCATTCTGGGATCCAGACTTGCATAAGGATCCTGGAATACCATCTGCATCTTCTGACGGTAAGGCAGCATATCTACCTTTACTTTATTTTCAACATCCAGGATCACATTGCCGTCAAATGTGATCTTGCCGCCGGTGGGCTCATATAATCGTAAGATAGAACGTCCGGTGGTGGTCTTACCACAGCCGCTCTCTCCTACCAGTCCGAGAGTCTCACCTTTATTCACAAAAAAGCTGACATCATCCACGGCCTTCACGAACTTACGGTTTTTACCCATGCCGCCTGCGGGGAAGTATTGCTTCAAATGTTCAACCTGAAGTAACTTATCACTCATTGGTATTTCCTCCCTCCATACAGACTTTCTGGTTCATAAAGCAGTGTGCATAATGCGTCTCGCTAAAATCTGTTCTGGGAGGATTCTCTCTCAGGCAGATCTTCATGCAGTTCTTACAGCGGGGGGCAAATTCACATCCTTCGGGAGGATTCAGAAGATCCACCGGGTTACCCTCGATGGGGATCAGCTTCTCATGCTTCGTGCTGTCCAGACGGGGGATACTCTCCAGAAGGCCCTTGGTATATTCATGCTTCGGATGGTAGAAGATCTCGTCACAGGTACCGGTCTCCACGATACGACCGGCATACATGACTGCAATACGGTCACACATGCTCGCCACGATACCCAGGTCATGGGTGATCATGATGATCGCCATGCCCAGCTTGTCCTTCAGCTCCATCATCAGCTCCAGGATCTGCGCCTGAATGGTAACGTCCAGTGCGGTAGTAGGCTCATCAGCGATCAGAAGCTTCGGTTCACATGCCAGCGCAATTGCGATCATGACACGCTGTCTCATACCACCGGACAGCTCGTGGGGATACTGCTTCATACGCTTCTCCGGTTCATTGATACCTACCAGAGACAAAAGCTCCACTGCTCTTGCATATGCCTTTTTCTTGTCCGCATCGGTATGCAGACGGATCACTTCCATGATCTGATTACCAATGGTATATACGGGATTTAAGCTAGTCAGAGGATCCTGGAAAATAATGGATACCTCTTTACCACGCATTTTGGAAAAATCTTTTTCGGTCATTTTCTCCACTTCGTGTCCATTGAAGTGAAGCTCTCCGCCGATCAGCTTACCGGGATAAGCGGTCAGTCCCATCAGACTGTATGCGGTTACGGATTTACCGGAACCACTCTCTCCTACGATGCCCAATACTTCCCCTTCCTTCAGGTGAATGGAGACATCGTTCAGTGCCTTTACTTCTCCGGCAGGAGTAAAGAAAGAGAGACGTTCATGCTGTATATCTACCAGATAATTGTTATCCATCTTCACTACTCCTTCCATTAATTCTTAAGCTTCGGGTCAAATGCGTCACGAAGTCCGTCACCAAACAGGTTAAAGCTTAAGATGATCAGACTGATCAGCAGACAGGGCGCAAACAACAGGTAAGGGAATGTGATCATTCCGTTAATAGCATCACTTGCAAGGCTTCCAAGGGAAGGCAGGGGAACTGCCACACCCATACCTAAGAAGCTCAAATAACTCTCGGTAAAAATAGAGGAAGGGATCTGCAATGTGGTGGTAACGATCAGCGTACCGATACAGTTAGTCAGCAGATGCTTTTTAATGATACGGCCATCCTTGGCTCCCAGAGCCTTGGCTGCCATAACATAATCATTTTCCTTCAGGGTCAGGATCTGGCTTCGTACCATACGTGCCATTCCTACCCAGTACAGCAATGCGAATACGATGAAGATACTGATCAGGTTAGATCCTACGATCTGCATCCATCCGAATCCGGGAAGCTGTGCCAGCTTTGCCAGAGGATCCTTTAACGCGAAGGACAGCAGCACGATCAGCAGGAAATCCGGTATCGTATAGATAATATCCACAATACGCATGATGATCAGATCCACCCATCCACCGAAGAAAGCAGAGATGGAACCGATCAGGGAACCGATCACAAAAATAATGGCAGTAGCGATCAGACCAACCAGCAGGGAGATACGGCTTCCCATCATAACACGGATGGCATAATCACGGCCCATTTTATCGGTACCAAGCACATGGGGGAATACCTTCTCTCCCGCATCCATACGCTCTATCTCTTTCTCGGAATACTGCATGGGGTGCAGATTCTCGCTTCCTTTGATCTGTGTCTTGTAATCATAGGGATAAAATGCAGGCACGATAAAGGAAAAGATCATAACTACAATAATAACGAAGAGGCTGACCATGGCAACCTTATTCTTACGAAGTCTGCGGAAGCCATCCTGCCAGAAGCCCACGCTCTCACGCATGATGACCTGGCTCTGCTTCTCTTCTTCGTTCGCCGGCATAAAATCTTCCGGTTTATATTTTACATGAAAGCTCATAGCATTCGGTTCTTTCATCGGTATCTTCCTTCCTGTTAATCTTACTTCAACTTGATCCTGGGGTCGACGAGCTTATATACGATATCCACCAACACATTCATGACAACCATCAGTGTTGCGAGGAAAATGGTGGTACCCATGATCATGGTGTAGTCACGGTTAATGATCGAGCTGACAAATTCATTGCCCAGACCGGGAATCGTGAAAATCTTCTCTACTACGAAGCTTCCTGTCATAGTATAAGCCATCATAGGACCTACATAGGTGATAACGGGGAGCAGTGCATTTCTCAGTGCATGCTTGAACAGACGGAAGAAAGGCTTTACTCCCTTCGCCGTAGCGGTTCTCATATAATCCTGTCCCAGAACATCCAGCATGGAAGAACGCATCAGTCTCATAATATAAGCAGTTGGGTACAATGCCAGTGCGATCACGGGCATCACATAATGCTTCCAGGTGCCGATTCCGTAGGTGGGCAGTATCTTTACCTTACTTCCCAGGAAATACAGAAGCAGAGTACATATAACGAAGCTTGGTACCGCAATACCACAAGTGGAGATCACGGAGATCACGCTGTCCAGCGTCTTGCCACGATGGGTAGCTGCCAGACATCCCAGAGGGATACCTACCAACAGCGCTACGATAACGGAAAGTCCACCTACTCTTGCAGATACAGGGAACTTGGATACTATAATAGAAGTAACGGTTCTTCCTCTCTGCTTCAGACTCTCTCCGAAATCACCGTGCAAAGCATCTTTCATATACGTCAGATACTGCTGGGACAAAGGCTTGTCCAGTCCATATTTTGCCTCCAGGGCTGCTTGTGCAGCGGGGCTTACTGCCTTCTCCGAGAGGAACGGTCCACCGGGAACCATGTTCATCAGGAAAAAGGTGAGTGTTGCTACTGTAAAAATCGTGATCAGCGCCAGACCGATACGTTTTGCAATATATTTAAGCATCTCTTCAACTCCTTGCTTTTCTTTTGCCTACGGACATTAATAAAATACATTTTTCGCATTTGTATGCAAGTATACACATACGTAAAATGTACTTTACTTTTCCGACAACGACTTTTGTTATATTACAACACTTTTCTAAGACTGTCAACTGAAATACACATGAAGTATCTGCCACTTCCCGTGTTTTCACTTCTTCTGCCTGGTCTCTTGGATGTACGTGCATCGCGCACATATGTCTGCATATTTATGAGAATCTTTTTCAATATAAATAGCCTATCATTTTTATCTTCTGTATATAGTGCATATTTTCTATTATTTTATGTATATTTACACATTTATTAATTCTGACTTTTTCTTTCACTCATGTATTTTTCTATCGTTTTACTATAAAAGCAGGAGGATTTCCGGTGATGAAAATCCTCCTGTTTATACATTTTTTATTTTTTGTAGTTTACATTTTGTTGCGCAGCCATTCAGATCTTGCGAAACGGCTCCATATACGCCGCGGCATCCTTTAACTCCTCTTCCATGGCAAGCAACCGGTTGTACTTCGCCACACGATCGCTGCGGCAGGGTGCTCCGGTCTTGATCTGTCCGGCATTCAGTGCCACCGCTATGTCCGCTATGGTGGTATCCTCCGTCTCGCCGGATCTGTGGGAGATCACCGCCTTGTAACCATTCTTGTGTGCCATTTCCACCGCTTCGAAGGCTTCGGACAAGGTTCCGATCTGATTGACTTTTACCAGAATGGCATTAGCACAATGAAGTTTGATCCCGGCATCCAGCCGTTTTGTATTTGTGACAAACAGATCATCTCCCACTAACTGGATCTTCTCCCCCAGCCGTTTCGTCAGCTCCTGCCATCCGTCCCAGTCATTTTCATCCAGTCCGTCCTCAATAGAGATTATAGGATAGTTCTCCACGAGCCGTTCATAATACGAGATCATTTCTCCGGTATCCCGCAGGACTTCCTCTCCCTTCAGCGTACTCTCCCCGGGAAAATGGTACATTCCCGTTTTTTCATTATAAAGTTCGCTGCTGGCGGCATCCATGGCGATCTTGATATCCTGTCCCGGGACATATCCGGAAGCCTCGATCGCCTCCACAAGGAAATCCAGCACGCTCTCCGCATCCGGCAGATTGGGTGCAAAGCCGCCCTCATCCCCGACTCCGGTGGACAAGCCTTTCTCCTCCAGCAGTTTTTTCAGATTATGATAAATTTCCGCACAGATCCGTAATCCCTCCGCAAAGTTTTTAGCCTGCACGGGCATGATCATGAACTCCTGGAAATCCACGGTGTTCGCCGCATGCTTTCCGCCGTTTAAGATATTCATCATAGGTACCGGCAGAAGTCTCGGAGAGATTCCTCCGAAGTAACGGTACAGGGGAAGGCCCAGTGCCTCCGCAGCTGCTCTTGCCACCGCCATGGACACTGCCAGCATGGCATTGGCACCTAAGCTGCTCTTGTTGTCCGTGCCGTCCGTCTCCCGTAGAATTCTGTCGATACGGATCTGCCCCAGGGCATTTTCTCCCAGTAAAACACTTGCAATTTTCTCGTCTATATTTTTCACGGCATGCTGCACGCCCAGACCGAAATACCTGGTCTCACCGTCCCTGAGTTCCACGGCCTCGAACTGACCGGTGCTGGCTCCGGAAGGCACTGCCGCCATACCTTTTGTGCATCTTCCGGTCTCTTTGTCCTTCACGGTAACGACAGCAGCCACCGTGGGATTCCCTCTCGAATCCAGGATCTCCCTTCCGTGTACTTCGATGATCTCCAGATATTTTTCCATAAAAAACCTCCTTACAGGCATCCTTAACTTACTATTTCTTAGGTAAGTATGTCCCATAAGGAGGTTATTATTCAGATCTGCTATGCGTTAATACGCTTTTCCGGCAAGGATCTCACAGTAATCCTTATAATTTTTCTCAAGCAGTGCCGGAGTATCCAGTCCATAGGGACACTTGGATTTGCATCTGCCACAATGCAGGCACTCTTCAATCTTACGCATCTTCGCCTGCATCTCGTCTGTCAGCTGTGCGGCGGAAGGTGCTCTGCGGATCATCAGGCTCATGCGGGCACAGTTGTTGATCTCGATTCCCGCGGGGCAGGGCATGCAGTAGCCGCAGCCTCTGCAGAATTCTCCCTGCAGTTCTTCTCTGTCATGATCGATCACCGCCTGCAATTCGGGTGTTAATGCAGGAGGATTATCTATATAGGACAGAAATTCATCCAGCTCGCTCTCCCGCTGCACTCCCCAGATCGGAAGTACATTATCAAACTGTGCCAGATATGCATATGCCGCTGCTGAATTATTGATCAGTCCGCCGGACAGTGCTTTCATGGCGATAAATCCCATGCCTGCTTTTTTACAATCCTGTACCAGCTCCAGATCCTTATCCGTTGCCAGATAGCAGAAGGGAAACTGCAGAGTCTCATACAGTCCGCTTTCGATGGCTTCATGTGCCACATTCAGGCGATGGTTCGTGATGCCGATATGGCGGATCATGCCTTTGTCCTTCGCTTCCAGCATAGCTTCATACAATCCTGTGCCGTCTCCCGGCTTCGGGCAAAATGCCGGGTTATGGAACTGATAAATGTCGATATAGTCTGTTTTTAATTTTTCCAGGGAAGTATGCAGCTCCTTCCAGAAGCCTTCTGCTGTGGTGGCTCCGGTCTTGGTAGCGATATATATTTTATCCCGCATACCCTCAAAAGCAGCGCCCACTTTCTCTTCACTGTCGGTATAGTATCTGGCAGTGTCGTAAAAGGTCACGCCAGCCGCATAGGCTTTGCGAAGCAGTCCGATGGCTGCTTCTTTGGAGATACGCTGGATGGGCAGCGCTCCGAAGGAGTTCTTCTCCACAGTAATTCCCGTACTTCCTAAAGTTACCAGATTTCTCTTCTGTTCCATATAATATAATTCTTCCTCCTGCTGATAAGAAAATTTAGATATAAAATCCCCAGGCACTGTGCAAAATGCCTGAGGAATCATTTCTTGTCATAGTAATATGATACAGTTACTATTTCTTAATTAACAGAGACTTGCCGGTCATTTCTGCGGGCTGCTCCATACCCATCACATTGATCAGGGTAGGTACGATATCTGCCAGGCATCCGCCCTCTTTCAGAGTGTATGCAGGATCGTAGTTTACCAGAATGAAAGGAACCGGATTGGTGGTATGTGCGGTATGAGGCTGACCGGTGGTGTAATCGATCATCTGCTCTGCGTTACCGTGGTCTGCACAGATGAACAGAACGCCGTCCACATCCTTCACTGCCTGTACTGCCTTGCCTACGCACTCATCTACGGTCTCAATAGCCTTGATGGCTGCGGAGATCACACCGGTATGGCCTACCATATCGGGGTTAGCGAAGTTGATCACGATCACATCGTATTTTTCAGAGCGGATCGAATCAAGCAGCTTCTCACATACTGCGGGAGCACTCATCTCGGGCTTCAGATCGTAGGTAGCTACATCCTTGGGAGAATTTACCAGAATACGATCCTCTCCCTCGTTGGGCTGCTCTACACCGCCGTTGAAGAAGAAGGTTACATGTGCATACTTCTCGGTCTCGGCGATACGTGCCTGCTTCATTCCATGTGCTGCCAGCCACTCACCGAAGGTATTGGTAATTGCGATCTTGTGGAATGCCACTTCTTTATTAGGAATGGTAGGATCGTAATCGGAGAAGCATACGAAGGTGATATCCTTTCTCACGCGGTCAAATCCCTTGAAGTCATCATCACAGAAAGCTCTGGTGATCTCTCTTGCACGGTCGGGACGGAAGTTGAAGAAGATCACGGAATCCTTGTCCTGCACCAGTCCGACTGCCTTGCCGTCTTCTACAACAACAGTAGGTTTTACAAACTCATCGGTCTCTTCTCTGTCGTAAGACTCCTGGATACCGCAGATACCGCAGGCAGCGGTCAGACCTTTGCCTTCGGTCATGGCATCGTAAGCCAGCTGTACACGGTCATAGTTGTTATCACGATCCATAGCATAGTAACGTCCCATTACAGAAGCGATCTTACCTACACCGATTTTCTTCATTTCTTCATTTAACTGCTCTGCATAGCTCTTACCGCTGGCGGGAGGAGTATCACGTCCGTCTAAGAAGCAGTGAACATATACTTTTTCCAGTCCCTGCTGCTTAGCCAGCTCCAGCAGACCGTACAGATGGGTGATGTGGCTGTGTACGCCACCATCGGATAACAGACCCATCAGGTGCAGGGCGCTGTTGTTCTTCTTACAGTTTTCAATAGCCTTTAACAGAGCTTCATTCTTAAAAAAGTCTCCGTCCTGGATCTCCTTAGTGATACGGGTCAGCTCCTGATATACGATACGGCCGGCACCCATATTCATATGACCTACTTCCGAGTTACCCATCTGACCCTCAGGAAGTCCTACTGCCATGCCACTGGCGTTACCATGTACATAAGGATACTCCTTCATCAGGGAATCCATGACAGGGGTGTTCGCCATTGCTACGGCATTGCCCTCTACCTTATCATTTAATCCATAGCCATCCAGGATCATTAATACAACCGGTTTCTTTCTCATCGATCGTTCCTCCATTTTTACTTTATGCTGATTATCATTACCTGTACGTTTCCGGGGGCGATTTCTCTGCCCTCAGGATCCGTTATAAAAGCTTCTATATTACATCCACGGAGATTATACACTGAAAATGCCGGATGCGCAATAGCAACCGCTGATTTCTTGCACTTGTATTTTCCCTTCATATGCGCTACAATATCTCTTAAACTCTCATTTGGGAAAAGGGGTTATCTTATGGTTACATTATTGGCAAAAATATTTATCAGGGATCATGAAAACGTTACAGATTCCGGTGTTCGTCAGGCATATGGAGTGCTCTGCGGTATCGTCGGGATCTGTTTCAACCTGATCCTGTTCACTACCAAGGCTCTGGCAGGCTTATTCAGTCATTCCATTGCCATCACGGCAGATGCATTCAACAATCTGTCGGATGCGGCATCCTCCATCATTACGCTGGTAGGCTTCAGGATGGCGGGGCAGAAGCCGGACTCTGACCATCCCTTTGGGCACGGGCGGATCGAATATATCTCCGGACTGTTAGTGTCCATCCTGATCGTGCTCATGGGCTTCGAACTGGTAAAAAGTTCTGTAAGCAAGATCTTCCATCCGGAAGCTCCTGACTACTCCCCTGTCATTATTGGCATCCTGATATTTTCGATCCTGGTAAAATGCTATATGGCACTCTATAACCGCCGCATCGGTACCCGGATCAGCTCCGTAGCCATGAAGGCTACGGCCATTGACAGTTTAAGCGATGTGGTGGCAACCACGGTGGTTCTCATTGGCACCATCGTCTCCGCCACCTCCGGCATCATTATCGATGGCTACTGTGGTGTGCTGGTGGGTATGTTCATCCTCTACTCCGGCTTCGTGGCTGCGAAGGATACCATCAGTCCTCTGCTGGGGCAGCCCCCTGAACCGGAGTTTGTGAAGCAGATCAATGATATCGTACTCTCCTATGATGCTGTCACCGGGATCCACGATCTCATCGTACATAACTACGGACCCGGCAGAACACTGATCTCTCTGCATGCAGAGGTTCCCGCCGATGGAAATATTCTGACCCTGCACGATACGATCGATACCATTGAGCATGAACTGCGCAGCAAATTAAACTGTAATGCGGTGATCCACATGGATCCCGTCAGCACCAATGATCCCAAGACACTGTCCCTGAAAGCGGAGGTAAACACTTATCTGGATCAGATCGATCCAAAACTCAGTATGCATGATTTCCGCATTGTCCAGGGACCGACCCACACAAATCTCATTTTTGACATCGTAGTTCCCTATGATTATCCTGTCTCCGATCAGGAGGTGGTTGACTCTGTCACGAAACGGATTCAGACGAACCATCCGGACTTCTATACGGTGATAGATGTAGATAAGGCAGTGGTTCGATAACCACAGAAAAGAGCAGCACAGGCTGCTCTTTTTCTTAAACTTTTTTCCTAATCTTCTTTACTATTGATGTAGTTGATCAGTCCCTCTGCAGCAATGATCTTCTGCATGAACTCAGGGAATGCCTGTCCCTGGAAGTTCTCGCCGGTGGTGAGGTCTTTGATCACTCCGGTATTGAAGTCGATCTCGACTTCATCACCGTTGTTGATCTTGCGGGATGCCTCGGGACACTCAATGATGGGCAGCCCGATATTGATGGCATTGCGGTAGAAGATTCTGGCAAAGGTCTCTGCGATGACGCAGCTGACGCCTGCCGCCTTGATGGCGATGGGAGCATGCTCTCTGGAGGAGCCGCAGCCGAAGTTCTTCTCCGCTACGATAATGTCACCTTTTTTCACATTTTTGATAAAATCCTTATCAATATCCTCCATGCAGTGGGTAGCCAGTTCTGCGGGATCGGAGGAATTCAGATATCTTGCGGGAATGATAACGTCGGTATCCACGTTATCCCCGAATTTGAAAACTGTTCCTTTTGCGTTGTTCATTTTCCGTTACCTTTCTATTTCATATATATTTCTTTTACTAAATTTTTCGTAACTGTTCAGATTCCCATTTGCATTTGATTCTGCGATAGGGGCTGCAAGGTGGAATACTATTTGAGTTCACAGGGGCAGGAAATCTTGCCGGTGATAGCGCTGGCTGCTGCCACTGCGGGACTCGCCAGATAGATCTCACTCTTTACATGTCCCATACGTCCCACGAAATTACGGTTGGTTGTGGAGACACATCTCTCTCCCTCTGCCAGGATGCCCATGTATCCGCCGAGGCAGGGTCCGCAGGTAGGTGTACTTACCACTGCTCCCGCTTCGATAAAGGTCTTAAGCAGTCCCTCCTCCATTGCCTGCATGTAAATGGACTGGGTGGCGGGGATCACGATACAGCGCATGCCCTTTGCCACATGTCTGCCTGCAAGTACCTTCGCTGCGGTGCGCAGATCGTCGATACGTCCGTTGGTACAGGATCCGATCACTACCTGATCAATAGCGATTGGCTCCATCTCGTGGATCTCATCAATGGTATGTGTATTCTCCGGCAGATGCGGGAAGGCCACAGTGGGACGTAAGGTGCTCAGATCAATAGTATATTCTGCATCATACTGTGCATCCGGATCTGCTTCAAATACCTTATAGGGGCGTTTTGAATGTTCTTCCATGTAAGCAACAGCCTTCTCGTCCACAGGAAAAATACCGTTCTTACCGCCGGCTTCGATAGCCATGTTGGCAATGGTGAATCGGTCATCCATGGACAGATTGGTGATACCGTCTCCTACAAATTCCATAGACTTGTACAGAGCACCATCCACACCGATCATGCCGATGATATGTAAGATCACATCCTTACCGCTGACCCATTCTGCGGGTTTGCCGGTCAGATTGAATTTGATCGCCGCAGGAACTTTAAACCATGCCTTGCCGGTAGCCATACCGGCTGCCATATCGGTACTTCCCACACCGGTGGAAAATGCACCCAGAGCGCCGTAAGTACAGGTATGGGAATCCGCTCCGATGATCACATCTCCGGCTACGGTAAGACCTTTCTCCGGAAGCAGGGCATGTTCGATACCCATCTCTCCCACTTCGAAATAATTCGTGATCTCATTGCGTCTTGCAAACTCACGGACACATTTGCAGTGCTCCGCAGATTTAATATCCTTATTGGGAACAAAATGATCCGGTACCAGTGCGATCTTATCCTTATCGAACACTCCCTGTACCTTCATTTTATCCATTTCCTTGATTGCCACCGGACTGGTGATATCGTTGCCCAGCACCAGATCCAGCTGTGCCTCGATCAACTGTCCTGCCTGTACCTGCGCAAGACCCGCTGCCTGTGCAAGTATCTTCTGTGTCATTGTCATTCCCATTGTCTACTGCTCCTTTTTCTCTTCATACAGCTTTTCTATTTCAGAACCCGGGAACAAAATCCGCCTCTTTCAGGCTTTTCTCCGGGGTCTGGAATAGATACATTGTAGCACACTCATTTGTAATTGAAAACATCCACAATTAACGTATTTCTACGGAAATGTGGATGTTTTTGTTTTAATTTATTGATCTATTTTAATATTGTAATGTAATATTTTTTATGATTGTAGTGGTTGTTTTTCTTTGTCTCCGACCGTCACTGTGTCCCCGGAATTGTCGTGGTTCCCACTCTCTGGCTTTACTTTCCAGTTCAGCACCACCTTGAATAAATCTCCGTCCAGTTCGATCCGGAACTTTCCGCCCTGAATTTCTGTAAAGCTTTTTGCAATTGCCAGTCCCAGTCCGCTTCCTTCCGTGTTACGGGAAGCATCCCCTCTGACGAATCGCTCGGTCAGTTCCTCTCCCGATACGGATAATTCCTGCGCCGTGATGTTTTTTAAGATTATGGTCACCTCATCCTTTGCCGTAAAACCGCTGACATAGACTCTGGTCCCGGGCAGAGCATATTTTGCAATATTGCCAAACAGATTTTCAAAAATCCGGAAGGTCTTCTGACTGTCTAACGGCACGATGACCTTCTCCTCCGGCATGCTCACCCGCACATCCAGTCCGGCATCCGCCAGCTTATCTTCCATCTCAAATTCGACCTGTTTCACCATGCTTACAATATCCACATCACGGATGTCGAGCGTGATATTCTGGGAATTTGCCTTGCTGACTTCGAACAGATCCTCGATCAGTGCCTTCAGGCGCAGCGATTTACGATCCAGCGTCTCTAAGTACTCCTTCCGCTGTTCCTCCGTCACTCCCGGCTCCTGTAGCAGCTTTACATAGGTAATGATAGCTGTCAGTGGCGTCTTCAGATCGTGGGATACATTCGTAATCAGTTCCGATTTCATCCGCTGGCTCTTCACTTCCTCCGCCACCGCATTGCGGAAGCCTTCCTCGATCCGGTAGATCTGTGGTTTAAAGGGTTCAAACACGCCCAGATCTTCCTCTATGGTCACATTCAGATTACCCTGAGCTATCTCATTGGTAGCCTTTAACAGCAATCCGTACTTTTTCTGCAATTTGCTGACATAACGCCGCAGTACAAAATACAGTACCACAGAATAAATGACTGCAATCGTCACTCCTCCCAGCGGAAGGCTGCATACGATCACCAGAATCAGGGCATTCCACAATACGATCCGCAGGATCAGCTTCTTGCCATCCTTCGTCACATCAAAATGCTCTGCATCATGATAGACATCCACCACCTTATCCCTGCCAATGGAGAATCCCTTCTTCATTCCTCTCCATAGTTTTTTCCAGAGAGGCACTAACAGATAGCACAAGCTGTGCTGTCTCAAATACGTTCCGGCTCCCTGGACCCGCATTGCCCGCAGGGACACACCCAGGCACCAGGCAATGAAAAACAAGGCTGCCACTGCCAGAACATTTAATGCATAGGTCAGTATTGTGGTCAACATCTGTATCTGCGCATTGTTTCCCTGTAAAACCGTGCTCAGCGCATGACCGCTCCTTACCCAGGATACCAGTCCTACCACCTGTTCACTTCCAATGCCGGCGATCACCACAAGGATCACAACGATCGCCTCGACAGGCAGCTTCAGCAGAACCACCTTCTCCCAGGCTCTCTCTTCCTCAAGTCCCGGTAATACAAGCGCCAGCAGAAAGATCAGCAGTGCCAGGATCAGAAACATCTGCTGACATCCGGACAGATAGTAGGATGTATACTGATCTCCCATGGAAAAGTAAACACTAACATTGTTCATGTCCTGATCATAATAAATATACTGACCGTTCTGTCCCAGACTCTGTGCCGCCTGTCTGGAAATGCAGAAGGTGATCTCACAATTTTTCGGCATTTCCAGCCGGAACATGGTATTATGACCGGCATCGATCACATTGCCCATATTGGCATCCACCATGCGCGTAAGACCGCAGTTACGGATCACTTCCGCCGCCGTCTTGCGAAGGGTTGTCGTATCCGATCCGATCACCGTATTCCCTAAGGTGGCATCATTTCCATAGGCGTCAAATACAAAAGTCAGATAAAAGCTCTGGTCCTCCGCCACGATATCCGTATCCGCCAGATTACTTAGGATCTCTCCGGTCTGAGTATCCCGGATCCTGTAATCATACAAATTATTCAGCTGACCAAAGGAGTTTTCCAGGGTATTAAAATGTTCTTCCAGGTATTCCCCGGTCTGTGCCGCCAAGATTCCCTGAGCCGCATAGTTTTCTGGATCTGCTCCTTCCGGTATCGTGAGCTCCTCCGTATCTCCATATGCCACTTCTGCCCGCTTCCGGTCATCATTGAGCCATTCGTTTCCCTCCGTGGGCTGCATATATAATTCCCCATAACTTAAGGAAGTCTGGTGTTCTTTGTTATACAGATCGCGGTAGAGCAGATAGCAGTTCTGATACAGATAAGTAATCGTATTCGACGTCTCCAGCGGATCCGCAATGTATTGTTCGTTCCTCCTGCTCTCCGCTCTACGCTCGAAGATTCCGTAGCAGGCGGTAAAAATGCCGGAAGCTGCCAAACTGACAATCAGTCCGATGATCAGCCATTTGACTGCAGGCTTTCTGTTTCCTCGGTTTTCCCTGTTTTCTGTTGTCTCCGCTTTCACAGCCTCTGTTACCTGTTCCATTCTTACACCTCTCCGGTCATTTCCCTCTGTCTGCCGAAACGCTTTGTTTCCCACATCCGCATTTATTGTTTGTCGATCTTATATCCTACACCCCATACCACTTTCAGATACTTGGGATTTCGCGGATCGATCTCGATTTTTTCGCGGATATTCCGCACATGTACCATAATGGTATCGGTGTTGACCGCTTTCTCGTTCCAGATACGCTCATAGATCTCATCCGCGGAAAATACTCTGCCCGGATTCTTGATCAGGAGCTGTACGATCTTGAATTCCATAGGAGTCAGCTTCACTGCTTCTCCGTCCACCGTCACTTCCACGGTTTCTTCGTTAAGTTCCAGTCCACCGATGGTATACACATGGGATTTTTCCTGTTCTTCCCCACTGACCGCCGTCAGATATTTGGAATATCTGCGCAGATGGGAATTCACCCTCGCCAACAGTTCCAACGGTGTAAAGGGTTTGGTCACATAGTCATCCGCTCCCATATTTAATCCCATGATCTTATCCACTTCCTCGGACTTGGCGGACAGCATGATCACTGGGAACTCGTGATTCTGCTCCCGCAGCTTCATTAACATCGTCACACCGTCCATCACCGGCATCATAATATCCAGAATAGCCAGATGGATCTCTTCCTGTGCTACGATCTCCAGTCCTTCCTTACCGTTGGCAGCTTTCCATACCTGATAACCCTGATTTTTCAGGTAAATCTCCACACCATCCCGGATTTCCTTATCATCCTCCACGATGAGAATATGATATTTATGATTCTCCATGACTCCCTCTCATTCTGCCGCATGCGGCAAGGGGATCCTCTCCCCTGTCTGTTTCTGATTCTAAGTTATAATTTCTAATTTCACCTACAGAAAAAACAAAAGATTTTCTAAAGATTTTTTTCGTAAAAACGCCATCTCTCTGATCGTCAGTTTTCCGTTTTTCAACTGTTATTTCTCCACTTTGAAGGAATAGGTATCCCCGGACTTACTGCCGCAGGCGGTCATTCCGGCTTACATGGTTATACTTCATCCTCATAGTACCGGATCATGCATACCAGTTCACCGTCCTCTACGGACACCTCCGCTTCCTCTCCCAGGAATTCATTGCTGATCCCGATGGGGAAATCGTTGGTGATCACGGCATTTTCCAAAGAATATTTCATGCCGCGGATATCCACGCCTTTTGCCTCCTTCGTCAGGGCAAACAGCGACATGGTGCCCTCCAGCTCCTTCCGGAAATGCACGGCTTCGTTCTGCAGTACCAGCACCATTCCCGTACCGTCTACCAGGTACCCCACCGCACCGTGATTTTTGAGATACAGCAGACACTGGATATTCGCCAGGGTATGATCAAATCTCCCACCGGTGGCCGCATAAATACGGAAATCGGTATAGCCCAGCTCCAGCCCCCGCTTGATAGCTGCCAGCATGTCTGTGTCATCCTTACACTCCGGCAGGCGGCAGATCTTCTCCGGAACGGTCTGTTGTAACTGTTCCACAGCAAGCTTCTCCTGTTCGCTCATCGAGTCAAAATCTCCGATGATCAGGTCCGGCTCCACATTCAGGATCCCGCAGTAGCCTAAGCCGCCGTCCACCGCGATCACATAATCTTCCTCCGTCACAGACAGCTCTCCCATCGTGAGGTCTCCTGCGCCGATCAAAATACATTTACCCATAGTATTTACTGTTTTCCTTTCCTGTAACGGTTTTGTCCACGAGACGTCACGCACTATTCTACAATTTCTGCGTTTACTTTTCAAGCCATACGCAGTATATTTAATCTGTTCAAACTTACAAAGATACCCAGAGGATCAACATCCCTGTATGTGAAAGGCACTCTCATGAATCTATATGAAAATCAGCCTCTGACCGTTGCGGAGCTCCGCAGGCTGCAGGCTTTGGAAAACCGATATCGGAATGCTGCCAGAGAAGTGTTTACGAACCGTGTGGCATACTACCACCGCTTCACCGGTGGGCACTATACCTCCATCACCATCCGTGACCAGAAGACCCGCTGGGGAAGCTGTTCCTCGAGAGGGACTTTATCCTTCAATTACCGTCTGATCTACGGTCCTGCCGGTCCTCTGGATTATGTGGTAGTCCATGAGCTCTGCCACCTGACTCATATGAACCATTCGAAGGACTTCTGGAACATGGTCGAGCGCATCATGCCGGATTACCGGATCTATAAACAGTGGCTAAGGGAGCATGGACAGGAGCTTACCCTGACGACACATCTGAAAAAGCAGGGCATTCCCATCCGCCTTAGCTGAAGCACCTTACTATAAATGGCGGCCTGTTTTTCAACAGACCGCCATCTTTTACTATTCTGCTCTACGCAGTACTATCTTCCGTTTATCTGTTCTCGTTTACATAGACCTGTACACGGCTCTGAATGACACCTGCCACATCCTTCGCACTCTTCTGTCCTGAGAAGTATGCACCGGCTTCTTCTGAAATGATATTGGAGATTGCCTCATTATAGTATCCCCTCTTATTCACGCTTTCCACAAAGCTTACGATTCTGTCCACCTGCTCCTGTGTCAGCTGCGGCAGCAGTATTTCCTCACCGTTGATGTAATAGGTCTCATCGTATTCCACTTTGTTGCCGTTCTCATCCATATAGTACGGCTTCTTCGTAGCATCCTGCACATTCTTCTCAAAGGTGCTGCGAAGTACCGGAAGATTGTATTCCTGTTCCTGTATCTTATCCTGATATTCCTGTGTCAGATAGTAGCGCAGGAATTCCCATGCACCATCCAGGTTCTTGGATTTTGCAGACAGGGCATACATCCTGTTACCTGCCCATAATATGGATCCCATGTCTCCATCGGTCGGGAAGCCCACAAAGGAGATATCCTCACCAAAGACACCGTTGATCGTACCGTTCAGATCACGGATGTTGCTGATGGAGATGCCATCCAGCAGGGTTCTGTCCTCACGGAACTGGGATTCATAGTTATTCCAGTAATCCTCTCCCCAGTAATCCTCTCCATATTCTACCGGCAGCCCGGCTGCATAGGTCAGCATTGCCACGAAATTATCCGTATCAAATGCACATTTTCCGGTGGATACATCCACGAAATCACTGCCACAATAATTCATCATAGTATACAGGAAGCTGTCTCTGGTCTCATCGCTGAAGAGTGCGGTTCCTTCCGGCATGGTATCCCGGATCGCCTGCAGCTCTTCCATAGTAATGGAGGTACGGTCACCGAAAATAGATTCTTTTCCTACCATAGTAGAGATATAGAAGGAAGGAATCACATAGTACAGTTTACCGTCCACACGGTACGCATCCCAGACATTCTGCAGATAGTCGTTTTTCGATAATTCCTCATCCCCCGCAATGAGGTCATCCACATTTGCCACCAGTCCCTTGGCAATATAGCTGTCCATTGACATATTATTGTCCACGACCAGAATATCCGGCATTCCTCCGGAGATGATATCATTATTTAACTGCTTCACACCAAGAGTATAATCCTCTGAAGTGTTGTAGGTACTGTATTCCTTAACTACAATACGATAGGTGTCACCGGACTTATTATATTCTACCACTTTTCTCTTCAGATCATAGTCGATATAGTTACCTGCCAGTGTAAGGACGATCCGGTCCTTGATATCCTCCGGCTTCACGTGAGTGAACAGACCGCCGCATATTTTACCTTCGTTGTTATCATAGTAAAAGCCCAGGAACTGTTCCTCGTCCAGTACCAGGAAATTGTTCAGGCTGCCGGCAGCCAGATCCGAATTGATATAACTCATGATCTGCTTCGACTCCTGTGTCTGCACATTATAACCAAACAGTCCGTTACTATCGGCATAGTACAGGATGTCACCGTCTCCGGGCACCATATTATAATAACCGCCGTTGGTCAGTGTCGAGGAAAGCTTTATTCCTTCTGATACCGCATCTGTTGCAGGATCATAGGTTGCGATATACATATCCGTGTAATTGCTCTCATCATAATAGATGATCTGTACCTTGCCATCCGGTGTAATGATATTCGAGCTTGCATTGTTGAAAAGTGTTGCGACTGCCTCCGGCAGATCCTTCCGGTCTGTGATACCCTCTTCCGTCACAGTGCATTTCTCTATTTTATCACCGCTTAACAGCAGTGTCAGGGTTCCATCCTCATTGGGGATGATACTATATACCCAGGAATAGCTTTCTTCTGTATTCATATCATTCAGATCAGCTTCCCATACGATGGTCCCATCTGCGCTCCAGCAGAGTAATGCATAATCATTTGTACTGCTGGAATCGTTTTCGGAATATGTCTCACTATAGTAATTACGTATTCCGTAAACATTTCCATCCGAGCCGACCGTGCAATTGTTGAGCGATGTGTATGTATAACTGCTGTTCCCTGCCGGTGCATCTACCACATCCATATCCGCTGCCGCAATATCCTGTGTGCTGACCTCCTGCTCCGTAAGAGGCACTGCTTCATTTCCGTCCCCTGAAGCCTCACCGCCCTGTGCAGGTGCCGGAGTCGCCGGAGCCTCTCCTTCCTTCCACATAGGCAGTTCTACGGTGTCGATGACGGTACCGTCCGGCTTCATTGTAGTAAGATGCAGCTTACTCTGATTGCCGTTCTCGAAATATTCATAGGTCTCAAACAGAAGGTAAACCGTATCTCCCTTTCTGGTCAGCAGATCAATATTCATATTGTCTGAATCCATATTGAGATCCAGCGCCTGTTCCTTAAATACATACTGTTTTGCAAGGCTGGCATCGGCCGCACTGCTGCCACCGTTTCCGTTCCCGCCGTTACCCTTTCCACAGGCAGTCAGACCTGCGATCATTGCCACGGTCAACGCGATACTGATCAGTTTTTTCCCTTTCTTTTTCATTCTCCCTCTCCTTTTCTTGTCTGTGTCTGTTGTTTTACGACTGCTGTTCCTCTTTTGTCTCTGCTTCCACCGCCGGCTCATCCGTCAGCCAGGAGAATTCACTGTCAGCATAAGGGTCTTCCTCCAGCTCCCGTTCCAGTTCCTCCAGGACATCCCTCTCTTTGTGGGAGTGCTTTTTCTCCCTGCGGCGTTCCACAGCCCGCTCTGCCTTATCCTTACCGGTATGCCATACATCCTTCAAAGTCCAGCCCTTATGGCGCCACCAGTGTACAAAGCACCAGATAACGGTCACTACCGGATATAATAACAGAAACAGCATAAATACCGTAAGAAATGCAATAATGTCTTCATAGCCTCTCGCCAGATTCTCCCAGTAGGGGTAGATAATGGCTTTGCCGTTCATGGAACGCGTTCCGAAGGAAAAGATTGTTTTGATCCGGTTGGGCAGGGAATACCGTCTGCTGTTTTCCACGATCTCGACGTTTTTCTCGTCTATACCGATCCCTTCTTTTACTTTGCCGTAAGCAAACTCATCCACAGGGTTCGGCATAACGATCTCATAATGATTGATACCGTTGCTGGTCCCGTAGGTCTCCAGGGTCTCATAAGATACATAGACTACCGTGGAAGTTAAGCCTGCTGCCTTTTCCATTCTGCCTTGGGGTCTGCGTACCACTCCGGTCACAATGTGCGGGACATTGCCAATATATACGGTCATTCCCACCACATCATTGGAGCCGAACAGCTGCCATGCCGCATCCTGATCGATGATACAATAGTCCTGCATCAGATCGTTACCGGAAAAATAGGAGCCGGTGATCAGCTTTAACGGATGGAACAGGAAAAAATCCCCTCCTATCCCAATCGCATTGGCATCCAGTGTATTTCTTCCGTTCACCAGGGTGATCTTACCGTCTGCGCTATAAGCATCCACCCAGAGTCTGGCACTTGGATTCTCTGAGGTCTCTGTAATAGAAGCCTCCTGCAGCACATTTTTCAGCGAATACTCAAAGCTTTGAATGGTATCCTCCGTCACTTCCGCTTTGGAGGAGAAAAAGCAGCTGATCTGTGCCACATCCTTTTTTTCACTCCAGCGTCCGGCCATCTGCTGAGCATCCTGCATATTGACCAGATGATCACACCATAGATTCAATAGCAGGAACAGTAGGAAGGATACTGCCGCACTGCAATACCATATGCACTTTTTTTTACTCTGTATCTGCATCCGAAACATATAGTCTGTTTCTTCCTTCCTGTAAGATTAAACGCTTATGAATTATTTGCCAGTCTGACCAGCTTTCCTGCCTCTACCGGCTGCGTGGATGTCGTAATGACAAATTCATAGCCATATAAAGCTCCGCTCACCGCGGACTGGGTGTCATCACTTGCCAGTACCTCCACATCCACACGGGTTGCCACATAGCGGTTACCTAAGGGGCTGCTCTTGGATTCTACGATCAGGATAAATTTGCCGTTACTGTCCTCACGGATAGCACTGTTGGGTACGATCAGATCGTAATTGGCACTCTTCTGTCCCACGGATACATTTAAGGACTGTCCGGGGGTCACTTCATCTCCGGTGATATCAAAGGTCAGCAGCTTCTTCTGTCCGGGATCTGTGGTATCCGGCTTGATACTTGCCAGGGTAATATCCATATCACTGTATCTCCAGGAGTTCACCAGATCTGCCTTATCTCCCACGGAAAGTCTCTTCGCCTGATCATTGGTCACGGAGAAGCTCATGGTAAAGCCCTTACCCTCCGGCTGCATGGTCACCAGTGCAGTATCCGGCTGTGCCTCGTCTCCTGCCTTGACTGTTACGCTGGTAATGGTTCCTGAAATGGGTGCTTCGATGCTGGCGCCTACCGCATTCTCCTGCAATTTTGCGATATCGTCTCTCTGCTTCTTGAGGCTGTCTAACTGGTAATCCAGATTCAACTCTGTGGAAATATCCTTCAATAGCTGTGCCTTAAAGTCCTGTGCTGCTTTCAGCTTTGCATTTCTGCTGTCCAGTTCGTTCTGCCAGTTCTGGGTCTGTACCGTCAGGGAGCTGGTTGTATTTGTTTTACTGTTCTGCTTCTCTGCCAGTTTTTTGTTAGCTTCTGCCAGGGCGTTCACTTTATTATTATATGCTGTCACAGCTGCGGGATCTGCATTGATCTGATCCTGTTTTTCTTTGATCAGTCTCTGATAGGTTGCTCTGTTGGTCTTGGCAACATTATATTCATCTTCGGGCACCTGATTGGGGTATCCTTCATTGCCGGATACTGAGCTTAGGATCCATTCCTCGTACTTTTCGATGGTGGCATCGCAGGCTGCCTTGGCTGCCTGCCACTCACTGATCTTATCCTTTGCGATCTTGACCCAGTCATTGTTCAATGCCGCCTGGGCTTCTGCTACTTTTGCCTGTTCGGAACTGGTGTCTGGAGCTCCGCCGGCTTCCACATTCACCTGTGCGGTCTTTAACTGATTGATAGCTGTCGTAGCTTCATCCACCTGCTTCTGCCATTTGTCAATCTCCGCCTCTGCCGCAACGATACGGCTCTGATAGGTACCTACCGATGCTATCTGACCAGTCTGTACATTTGTATAGGCCGTATTGGAAATATCCCCGGACAGAAGTGCCAGTTCGAAATCCAGCATTGCCTTGTCCAGTGCTGCCTGGGCATCTTTCAGTTCCTTGCTTTCCTTATCCTCCAGTAACAGCAGGGGATCTCCCTTCTCCACCTTATCCCCGGTCTTCACCAGGACGCTGGAGATCGTACGGGTTTCCGTTATCTTCACATTATAGGGATCTCCGCTCTCCACCGTGCCGGTTCCGCGGATCTTCGCCGTGATGGTGCCGGACTGTACATATTGTGCCGCCACTTCCGGAAGGGAATAGTTCATAAATGTGTTGGAGAAAAATGTCAGCACCAACATTACCGACAAGAATATAATGGCTGCATTTTTTACCCATTCTCTTCTCTTTTTTCCACCGTTCTCGTTCATCTTGCTTCTCCTCTATACTTCACTTTCTATCTGTACTCCGACAGTCGGATCCATGCCGGTATATCATCAAAAATCAGTGATCCTAGCCTTTGACACCGCCCTGGTAGGTAATTCCGTCTACCAGATATTCTTCTCCGTAGAGAAATACCAGAAGACTGGGCACCATGTAGATCGTAGCCACAGCGAATGCCAGTCCGATCTCTCCGGAATTGATCTTGCTTAAGAATACGGACAATGGATGCATCTCCGCATCGGATAACAGGATCAGAGGCTGTTCCACCATATTCCAGTAATCGATAAATACAAGGATGGCTGCGGAACACAGCGCTCCTTTGCACAACGGCATACAGATCAGCCGATAGATCTGCCACTCTCCGGCACCGTCGATCTGTGCCGCCTCCATGACTCCCACAGGAATTCTCTTCATGAACTTCGTCAGCAGATAGACTGCAAAGGGTGAAAAGATCCCGGGCAGCCAGATGGCCCAGTACGTATTTAATATATTCAGCTTTTCCGCCACCAGATAATTGGGTACCAGCGTTACCTGATAAGGCATCAGCATCAATATCACATAGGAGAAAAATACCAATGACCTCAGCTTCCCCGAGTACCTGGCGAATCCATAAGACGCCAGCGATGCCACGATCAGCTGAAACAGTACGATCGGTCCCACCAGGATTACGGAATTCCAGAATTTCAGCAGATATTCCGGGCTTTTCAAAAGCACTGTAGTATACTGGCTGAAGGATACGATATCCGGAATAAATTTCAAATTCACTTTTTCGGAAATATAGACCTTGCCGCCCTTATCATTCGTGGCAAATACCGAACCATAGTTCGCTGATATCTCCGAAGATGACATGAAAGAGTTGGTGATCGTCAGAACGATCGGCATCAGGAACAGTATGGCAAAAAAGGCTGCGATCACTGTTGCTATGCTGATGCGCATATTCTCATATATCTTCTTTCTCTTCTTGAACCGGATTGCCCTTCTAAGCTCCGGTGGGACAGGTTTTTTCATCTTCTGCTCCATCAGCCTTCCACATCCTTTCCGAAATGATTTTCCACTGCGAACAGAAGTCCGATGATCACGACCATGACGAGAGACATCAATATTGCTGCTGCAGACAGCGTCTGATAATCCAGACTCTTGAACTTATTGTTCATGAAATGCTGCAGCATATAGATGGAATCGTAAGGATAATCCGTTGTCAACAGATAGATCTCACGGAAGATCTTAAAAGAACTGATCAGGGACATGATCGTCACAAATAAAAAGGTGGAAGACAAATACCGGATCTTAATATAGAAAAAGGTCTGTAACGATGTGGCATTTTCCAGTCTCGCCACCTCCAGCAGATCCCTGGGTATGCTGGCAAGTGCTGCCATAAACAGGATCATATTATATCCCAGATTCTTCCATAGGAATAAGATCACTATTACAATAATGGAGTAGCCAGACTTCAGCCAGTCGATCTTCTCCACACCGAATACTCCCAACAGATCATTGACCGCACCATTATAATGGAACAATACCTGCCAGATCAGTACAATGGATGCCACCGGCACCATCATAGGACTTAAGAAAAAGGTACGGAACTGACTCCGGAAAGGAAGCTTTGCTTCCAGTACCACTGCCAGAAGCAGGGACAAAACCACGGCTAACGGCACCGCAATTGCGGAAAATACCACTGTATTATGCACTGCTGTACGGAATGCCGCGTTTTTAATTACGCTTACAAAGTTGTCTAAAAATACAAAATTCATGCTGATAGGGTTATCCACCAGCGAATAAAATATCACAACCAGAAAAGGAAGAAAAAAGAAAGCAAGTACTCCAAGAAAGCTTGGGGCTATAAAAAGCCCCGAGCTTCTCTTCAGTTTCTGCATTCTCTTATCCAATTTGTGATGCCGCTTCCGCTTCTGATCCACCTGCTGCCTGCTCACAATAATCAAGCCTTTCCTTATCTGTTTTCATTTACATAGACCTGTACACGGCTCTGAATGACACCTGCCACATCCGATACAGATTTCTGACCTTTGAAGAATGCTTCCGCTTCCTCGGTGATGATATTGGTGATCTCATCATTACCGGTTGCGCTGGAAGGCTCAGCCACGCTGATCAGATCTTTAAGGATATCGATCTCTTCCTCGGTAGGAGTGTGATAGGTGTACTCCCAGTCTCCGTAACTGATGCCGGAAGTACAGTTCTCCGGAATCGGATTCCCGTTCTCATCCAGGATCTGCTCACCGTTTTCATCTGTCATATATGTCACATTCAGCGCCTTCTCCACCATATCATCCAGTGCAGACTTTCTGGCGGGAAGTCCATAGGAATATAAATCATCAAACGGCTGATTCAGGTAATTCTCAATAAATGCCCATGCGCCGTCCTTGTTGGAGGATTTAGCGGTAATCGCATACAGCTCACTGGCCTGCATATAAGTACCGCTGCCACCGCCGGAGGTAGGATATCCGATATAGGTTACCGGCTCACCGAACATAGCTTCCTCCTCCTGAATACTGTTCAGCTGATAGATGCCTGTCATATTCAACAGTACTTCACCGGACTGGATCTTCGCCGGTGTAGATCTGTCGTCATTCTGCCAGTCATACTCTTCGGGGAAGGTATTGACAAATTCCAGTACCTTCTGGAAATCTTCCGAATCAAAGCTGCACTTTCCCGTCTCCCAGTCAATATAACTGTCCAGATCATAAGCTAACAGTGTGTACAGCATACCGCTCTTGGTCATACCCTCAAACAGGGAAGCACCTTCATGCTGGCCTGCATAGGCTATAATATCGTCAATGGTCCAGCCCTTCTTATCGCCTACTTCGGAGGTCTTACCGACGATTGTGCTTAAGGTGAAGCTCTTCGGAATTCCCACCAGTTTTCCGTCAAAGGTATAACTGTCTACAATATTTTCAAAAAAATCGTCCTTGCTTAATACACTGCTCTTCTCCAGATAGGGTGTCATATCCTCAAATACACCCTTGGAAGCCAGTTCCTTGACATCCAGGTTGGACAGATCCAGGATATCCGGGCACCCGGCTCCGGAAGTAATATCATTGTTCATGGCTGTAATGCCATCCGCCCAGGAAGTTTCGGTCCAGTTATTATCATCGATATATGTTTTAATATTGACATGATATTCATTACTCTGCTTGTTGAAGGCTACGGCTGCTGCCTGAAGGCTCTGGGAGGTATACAGAGTTCCGATCGTGATCTGGGACTTCTGTGCCACCTCACTGGCCTTGGTTTTGGTCAGCTTCACCAGGTCAGTTTCCCCTGTGTTCCAGTCATTGACCACTGCCAGGATCTTACCGTCTGCGGTGGCTGCGGCATATGTGACATAACTGCCGTTAATATCACTGTCCAGCCAGTTCAATATTTCGGTAGTCTTCTGGTCTGCGAGACTATAATCATACAGGGCAGTATCCGTATTGACCAGGAGATCATTGTCTATTCCGGCACATAATCCTCCGTTACCGTTCGTGTTCGGGAAGTTATCATATGTCTGTCCTAATGCTTTGCCGTCAAAGTCGATCTGGGATAGCTTCACATTGCCGGATTGGTCATAATAAGCCAGGTATACCTTGCCGTCTTTTGCCTTTCCCATGCCCTGGATCCACTGGCTGTCCGTCTGCACAGCTCCCTGAAATTGTCCGTCACTGCCAAACAGCCGGATCAGTGAATCAGAGCTGATATAAAATCTGCCCTGGTCGTCCAGGCACATGCTGCCCACATAAGAATTATTCTCATCCTGCTGCATAATGTCCGTGATATCCTGTGCCATCAGCTCCGTACCGGATGCATCGTACTTGTGCAATACCGTTGTCTGCTGTGTATAAGCGTCATCACCTTCTGTGGCATTCCACTCAAATTCCGCAGTATAAATATTACCTTCCTCATCTGCCTGCATGGAATAGATTCCACCGCCGTCCGCATTAATGGTGATCGGCAGGTCCTCCCTGGAACCGTCTGTCAGCGAATAAGCTCCAATCACGACCTTGCTCTCACCGGAAGCTTCATCCCATTGGTAATTTGTATAATACAGCTTATCCCCCTGTACTGTCATGTTACTGTAGCTGGAATTCGTATTATCGTCCAGCTCCAGGTATTCGGGAACATATACATATTCCTTCTGTTCTGTCTGTCCCCCCTGATTCGATCCATCCTGCTTGCCGCAGGCTGCAAGCGACATTGCCATAACGGATGCCAGCGCGATCGCGGTTGCTTTTCTGCCCCTTAAATTTTTTCTCATATATTTCTCTCCTCTTAATTACGTTTATTGTGGTCTGTAATCTTAAAGATTCGCCCTAATAGCAAGTTCTACAGAACATTCCATATTGCTTACTTATTTATGCATATTATACCCTATTTCCATAGTAAAAGCATCTTAAGAATTTATGAATTCAGATTACGATTTGTATAAAAAAGAATCTCGCTTGCGAGATTCTCCGCCTGCGGCGGGTCGCTTTTGCGACATATTTCATAACCGCCGCAGTGCGATCCCTGCGGAGCGTTTTTAATTCATAGGAAGAAATTTCCTATGAATTAAAAAGTATAGGTCCAGGGGACCTATACCATCTTATGCATTTCCGTTTTTCTTCTGTGATGCCGGTACAGGCTTCCCAGTCTGTTGTAGAACCAGAAGGACTGTACCAGAATATTATTGGCTTTTCCGATCTTCTCTTTGGTAGTACCCCGGTAATAAGATCCTCCGCATTTGATCCCTTCTCCAAGCTTCACCGCCCGGATCAGATCGGATTCACAGTGGATCTGCTCCGGAATGTCTGTATACGCCATACCGATACAGTCCGTTTTGTGAGCATCGCTTCCACCGAAGGTCGGCAGTGCGTACATTTCCGCCAGTACCTTGGCGCAATGGTTGCTATCTACACTCTCACAGGCATTGAAGCCTTCCAGAAAATCAAACTGATTCATCACCGCCATCTGATTCCGCTTCTTCAGGGTATTGGTGAAGCTTAAATATTTCTCTCCGCAGGGATGTGCCGGTCCTAATATTCCGCCGTTCTTATGCACGATATCGATCAGAATCTGTACCGGTAATCCCCGAAGCTCCAGAATTTTCAGTTTAATAGTCTCCGGCATGATCACCAGGATATGTCCTGCATCAATGGTATCGTATTCAATCCCCTTCAGCACTACAAAGTCTTTATATTTTTGATCCTTGATATTTCGTTTCCAAGCACGATAACCATTATATGAATTATGATCACTGACCAGCATACCGTCAAAACCCTTGCGGATCAATTCCGCAATAAAATCCTCAATAGGAACCTTTCCATCCATAGATCCTTCTTTTGTATGACAATGCATATCAAATTTCATCTGTTTTGTTCCTTCTTTCTCTTGTGGCTTACGTCTTTGGCCCATGCCAAGTATAACAGATTCCCTCATAGCATACAACGCTTTTGCGAAAAATAAAACAGGCACCGGATATATTCCACCCAATGCCTGTCTGTAACTTTCCTGCATGTTTTATTTGATATTCTATTTTACCACACGTACACGGAAGACACCGTCAATCTTCTGCAAAGCCTCTACCAGATCCTGTGTTGCCGCACTTTCAATATCCAGCATGGTATATGCCACTTCACCGCGGGATTTGTTGGTCATATCGGAGATATTGATGTTCTTCTCACCGATCACTGCGGTAAACTGATTCAGCATATTGGTAATATTTTTATGGAAAATGGCAATTCTTCCGGCCTGGCTGCATACGCCCATGTCACAGGCAGGATAATTTACGCTGTTGCGGATATTGCCGTTCTCCAGATAATCCATCATCTCTTCCACAGCCATCTTCGCACAGTTATCCTCGGATTCCTCGGTGCTTGCGCCCAGATGAGGGATCACGATACAGCCGGGCTGTCCTGCTGTCGTAGGATTCGGGAAATCAGATACATAACGGGCTACCTTGCCGCTCTGTAATGCCTCCAGGACATCTGCCTCATTTGCTAACAGATCTCTTGCAAAGTTTAACAGGACCACGCCATCTTTCATTTTGCTGATGGCTTCCTTGTTGATCATACCCTTTGTGGAATCCAGAAGCGGTACATGTATCGTAATGTAATCACAGTCTGCATAAATTTCTTCCACATTCATCACATGCTTGACAGAACGGCTTAAGTTCCAAGCAGCATTGACGGATACGTAAGGATCATAGCCATAGACTTCCATACCGAGGCTTACTGCTGTATTGGCCACCTTGACGCCGATAGCACCCAGACCGATGACACCTAACTTTTTGCCCATTACTTCCGTACCGGCGAATTTCTTCTTTTCTTTTTCTGCGGCTTTGGCAATGTCAGCGTTGTCTTTGGATGCCTTGACCCATTCGATACCGCCTACCACATCACGGGCAGCTAACAGCATACCAGCGATCACCAGTTCCTTTACGCCATTGGCGTTGGCACCGGGCGTATTGAATACTACGATACCCTTTTGGGCACATTTATCCAGAGGAATGTTGTTGACACCGGCTCCGGCTCTCGCTACTGCCAGAAGATTTTCCGGCAGATCCATCTCATGCATGGAAGCACTGCGGACCAGAACGCCCTCTGCGTCATTCATATTATCGGTTACTTTATAGTCTGCTGTCAGACGATCCAGTCCCACTTTGGAAATGGGATTCAGGCAATTGATCTGAAACATTTTTCTCCCCCTTAAGCGTTCTCCGCTTCAAACTTTTTCATGAATTCTACCAGCTTCTCCACACCTTCGATGGGCATTGCATTATAGATACTTGCTCTCATGCCGCCTACGGTTCTGTGACCCTTCAGGTTCTCGAAACCGGCTTCTTTTGCTTCTTTTACGAACTTGGCATCCAGCTCTTCATTACCGGTAATGAACGGAACATTCATCAGGGATCTGTCTTCCTTGCGGACGGTACCCTTGAACAGCTTGCTTTCATCCAGGTAGTCATACAGGATCTTCGCCTTTTTCTCGTTGCGCTCCTTCATTGCTTCCAGACCACCCATCTTCTTCAGCCATTTAAATACCTTGCCACAGATGTAGATGCCGTATGCGGGAGGAGTATTGTACAGAGAATCCGCATCTGCATGGATCTTATAACGAAGCATGGTCGGTGTACCGGGAAGTACATCCTCGGTGATCAGGTCCTCACGGATGATCACGATAACCACACCTGCAGGTCCAATATTTTTCTGTACGCCGCCATAGATCACACCATATTTTGTCACATCTACCGGCTCGGATAAAAAGCAGCTGGATACATCTGCAACCAGGGGCTTACCCTTGGTATTGGGCAGGGTCTTGAATTTCGTACCGTAAATGGTGTTATTCTCGCATATGTACACGTAATCTGCATCCTCACTGATGGGCAGATCGGAGCAATCGGGAATATAAGAGAAAGTCTTATCCTCGGAAGAAGCAATCTTATTAGCCTTGCCGTACAGAGAAGCCTCCTGGTATGCCTTCTTCGCCCACTGACCGGTTACGATGTAGTCTGCTACACGGTTCTTCATCAGGTTCATGGGGATCATGGCAAACTGCTGGCTCGCACCACCCTGTAAAAACAGTACCTTATAGTTGTCCGGGATATTCATCAGTTCTCTGAGATCAGCTTCCGCTTCCTTAATGATCGTATCATAGGCTTTAGATCGATGGCTCATCTCCATTACGGACATGCCGGTTCCTCTATAATCCAGCATTTCATCGGCTGCTTCCTGTAATACCTCCTCAGGGAGTACTGCAGGGCCTGCGGAAAAGTTATACACTCTTGCCATTTTCAAAGACCTCCTCGATATTTTCTAAATTTTTTATAAAAAGCATAGGTATAGAATAAGCTTTTCATTTGCTTTAGTCAACTACATTGTTAAATTATTTTCAATTTGTTCGTCTGGCAAGGACAATTTATCTGAAAATGTCTGTATTATTAGAAAAGTAACTATTTAGAATACGTAAATATCAAAAATGGTACTTCAAATGCTCGCATTTGTAAGGACCGTTGTTGATATTTATGTATTGCGTAAGCAATATTATTTGCATTTCTATGCAAATAATATCTAAATAGTTACCTTTCATTAATAAAACATTACGACAGGGGTGCCGATCTGCACATAATCAAACAATTCTTCCATTTTGTCCTTTGGCGTATTGATACAGCCGTGGGAACCCGCAGTCTGGTAGATGTCCCCGCCGAATTCTTTGCGCCATCCGGCGTCATGAATACCGATACCGCCCTTCACAGGCATCCAGAATTTCACAGGAGAGGCATACCCCGGTCCCCGTAAAACCCGGTTTTTCTGCTTATTATAGACAAAATTGACGCCTTCCGGCGTTCCCATACGCCGCCGCATATTGCCTGTCACGATCTCCGTCTCCAGCTTCAATGCGCCTTTTTCGTAATAGTACATTTTCTGTTCTGTCATATCCACTTCGATATAGGTGTCACCAATATCATTTTTACCATAGCAGAAGGCTTCTCTCTCATAAATAGGGATATGTGTCTGGGGAGTGCCTGTATGTACACCGGGATCCAACAGATGCTCCAGCAGGTAGGCAGTCTCCTTTTTCCGGTCCATTTTGCTGCCATAGGTTCCGCCCTCGATGGTGATCACATCCCCACGGGTACTGTGAAACTGTCTGGTTCGTCCATAGCCGTCATATTCTTCCGCCAGGCTCTGCACATACGCCGCCACAGCCTCCTCGTCCAACACAAAGTTTCCCTTCTCATCCTGCACCGGCAGTCCGTTCTGCGCAGTCAGAAAAGAAGCACAGTCCGCCGCTGTTACCGGATGTCTCTCTTCACCGAAGCAGTAGACAATATCGCAGGTCTGAAATCTCTCGATCTCTTTCCACAGATTCCTCAGAGTTTTTTGACTCTCATCCGGTGTTATCTCATAGTAGCATCCGCTCTCCTGCAGGTTCAGTGTTTCCTGCCCATTCTCCACGATTTCTTTTAATGCCAAAAAAGCCTTCTCCAGATCGATGCGGTCGCTCAGTCCGTCTGTGAAGGCATAGGCCCCCTCCGTATCCCTGGTAAGGCTGTAATCTGTTATTCTCTCCTGTTCCGTCTGTACGAATTCCAGGGCATTGTAGGCTCTGCGAAGCGCCTCCTCATCCACGGTCACCGCAGGTGCCAGGGTCCGCCTGGAATGAAGCAGAACATTGTCCACCCACAGATACGGATTCTGTTCCTGTCTGTACGCTTCCAGTGCACTGCCAAAGTCCGCGCGATAATCCACATCGGCGAGAGCGATCGTGTATTCCTCTCCCGCTTTATCCACGATGACAACATTCGGAGCTTCTGTATGTGACAAAAGCTCCGAATTCACTTCTTCCACCGTTTTTCCGGTACAGTACACTCCGTTGATCCAGGTATTCAGAGAAAAGCCTTCCCTGTAATAAAATGCCAGGACAAAATATACTGTCAACAGAAACAGTAGTAATATCAACACCGCAAAAAGTAATCTCTTCGTCGTCTTATTCATCAGGACTGCCTTTTCAAATCATCTCCGTCAAATACTTCACTGATGGGGGCTCCTGCCGGAACCATGGGGAATACCTTATCATCCTCCGGGATCATACACTCGATCATTACCGGTGCCTTCAGGGCAATGGCTTTCTCGATAGCGGGTGCCACTTCTTCCTTTTGGGTCACGCGGATGGCGGTACAGCCCAGTCCTTCTGCCACCTTACAGAAATCCACCTTATCCTTCAGTACTGTTTGGGAATAGCGTTTCCCATAGAACAGTGTCTGCCACTGTCTTACCATGCCAAGCACCTGGTTGTTGATGACTACCTGGATAATGGGAATGTTATAACGGCTGGCAGTAGCCAGTTCATTCATGTTCATGCGGAAGCATCCGTCGCCTGCAATATTGATGCAGACCTTATCCGGCTGTCCGATCTGCGCACCGATGCAGGCTCCCAGACCGTAACCCATGGTACCTAAGCCCCCGGAAGACAGGAAGGTACGGGGCTTCGTATAATGATAATACTGTGCCGCCCACATCTGATGCTGTCCCACGTCTGTGGTGATGATGGCTTCTCCGTTCGTCACACGGTCAATTTCCTGCATGATATAAGGACAGGACAGATTTTCGTCATCGTATTTCAGAGGATATTTTTCCTTCAGTTCCGTTATATGCGCCATCCACTCCGGATGTTCCTGTTTGGACAGGCAGGCATTTAATTCCGTCAGAGTTTTCTTCAGATCGCCTACCAGAGAGGCGTCCACACGGATATTCTTATTAATCTCCGCAGCATCCACATCCAGCTGGATGATTCTTGCATTCTCCGCGAACTTTTTCGGGTTACCTGTCACACGGTCGGAGAATCTGGCACCCAGTGCCACCAACAGATCACATTCGCTGACTCCCAGGTTCGAAGTCTTGGTACCATGCATGCCGATCATGCCGGTATAGCGCTCACTTCTTCCATCAAAGGCTCCCTTACCCATCAGAGTATCACATACCGGTGCATCGATCAGCTCTGCAAATTCTGCCACCTCAGCACTAGCCTCGGAAATGATGGCTCCGCCACCCAGATAGATGTATGGTTTTTTCGCCTTGTGGATCATCTCTGCTACCAGCATCAATTCTTCCCTGGTGTAACGAGTCACTCTCTCCTCCTGCTGAATCGTCATGGGCGTGTACTCACAGGTAGCTGCCGTCACATCCTTCGTAATATCGATCAGGACAGGACCGGGTCTTCCGCTCCTGGCGATATGGAATGCCTTGCGGATGGTATCTGCCAGGATCTCCACGTTTTTCACAATATAACCATGCTTCGTAATGGGCATGGTCACGCCGGCGATATCCACCTCCTGAAAGCTGTCCTTGCCGAGTAAAGGTAAGGTAACATTTGCGGTGATCGCTACCATCGGTACGGAATCCATGTAAGCCGTAGCGATACCGGTGACCAGGTTCGTAGCGCCGGGTCCGCTGGTAGCCATGCAGACACCTACTTTTCCCGTAGCTCTCGCATAGCCGTCCGCCGCATGTGCCGCTCCCTGTTCATGGGAAGTCAGAATATGTCTGATCTCCCCACTGTGCTTATAAAGTGCATCATAAATATTAAGGATTGCCCCGCCGGGGTAACCGAATACGGTATCTACCCCCTGCTCCTTCAGGCATTCTACCAGAATTTCCGATCCTGTTAACTGCATTGCAAAATCCCTCCGGTTATTTTAATGATTGCTTAGTTTTTCTGAGAAGGTGCTTCCAGTACCGCACCGCGGTTACCGCTGGTCACCAGTTCATGATATCTTGCCAGGTAGCCGGTCGTGATCTTAGGCTCTCTGGGCTGCCATTTTGCTCTTCTGGCTGCCAGTTCTTCGTCGGATACCAGTACATCCAGTTTGTTCTCCGGGATGTTGATACGGATAATATCGCCCTCTTCCACCAGTGCGATCGTACCGCCCACTGCTGCCTCCGGAGAGACATGTCCGATGGATGCGCCACGGGAAGCTCCGGAGAAACGTCCGTCGGTGATCAGTGCCACGCTGGAGCCCAGTCCCATGCCTGCAATGGCAGAGGTGGGATTCAGCATCTCTCTCATGCCTGGGCCGCCCTTAGGTCCTTCATAACGGATCACTACTACATCGCCTGCCACGATTTTACCGGACTTGATAGCATCAATAGCATCTTCTTCGCAGTCGAATACTCTGGCAGGGCCTTCGTGTACCAACATCTCCGGTGCCACAGCAGATCTCTTGACCACGCCGCTGTCCGGTGCCAGGTTGCCCTTCAGTACAGCAATACCGCCGGTCTGGGAATAGGGGTTCTCCACAGGGCGGATGACTTCCGGATTCTTGTTGACACAATTCTTGATATTCTCTCCTACGGTCGTACCGTTGGCAGTCAGGCAGTCAAGATTCAAAAGTCCCTTCTTGGACAGTTCATTCATTACCGCATATACACCACCTGCTTCGTTCAGGTCTTCCATATAAGTAGGACCGGCAGGTGCCAGATGACACAGATTCGGAGTCTTGGCAGAGATCTCGTTGGCGATCTCCAGGTTCAGTTCCACACCTGCTTCTCTTGCGATAGCGGGCAGATGCAGCATGGTATTTGTAGAGCATCCAAGTGCCATATCCACAGTCAAGGCATTCTGAAAAGCTTCCGGAGTCATAATGTCTCTGGGACGGATATTTTTCTCTACCAGTTCCATGATCTTCATGCCGGCATGTTTTGCCAGACGGATACGTTCGGAATATACGGCGGGGATCGTACCGTTGCCGCGAAGTCCCATACCAATGGCTTCAGTCAGACAGTTCATGGAGTTCGCGGTATACATACCGGAGCAGGAACCGCAGGTAGGACATACCTTTTCCTCGAACTCAGCCAGTTCATCCATAGTCATGGTACCGGCTGCCACACTTCCCACTGCCTCGAACATAGAGGATAAGCTTCTCTTCTGTCCGTGTACATGACCGGCTAACATGGGACCGCCGGATACAAAGATAGTGGGGATATTCACTCTGGCTGCCGCCATCAAAAGTCCGGGAACATTCTTATCGCAGTTCGGGATACATACCAGTCCGTCAAATCCATGTGCCATAGCCATGCACTCGGTGCTGTCGGCGATCAGATCTCTGGTCACCAGGGAATACTTCATTCCCACATGTCCCATGGCAATACCATCGCATACAGCGATAGCGGGGAATACTACGGGCATACCACCTGCCATGGCTACACCCATTTTTACAGCTTCTGTGATCTTATCCAGATTCATATGTCCGGGTACGATCTCATTGAAGGAACTGACGATACCGATCATGGGGCGTCTTCTCTCTTCTTCGGTAAATCCCAGCGCATTGAACAGACTTCTGTGGGGTGCCTGGGCAGTTCCTGTCTTAACGGAATCACTTCTCATAATTATATCTCTCTTTCTCTTCCTTATTTTCTCTATACCGGATAAATGTGCTTCCGGGGGGCATGCGACATCAGATTCTCTCTGCCAGAAGGTCTCCCATCTCGGTACAACCTACCCGTGTGCAGCCCTCAGACATGATATCGCCGGTGCGGAAGCCATCCTGCAATACTTTCTTTACCGCTGCCTCGATGGCATCTGCTTCTTCGTCCAGGTCAAAGCTATAACGAAGCATCATAGCCGCGCTTAATACAGTGGCGATAGGGTTTGCAATATCTTTACCCGCAATGTCCGGAGCGGATCCGTGGCTGGGCTCGTAGAGGCCAAATTTTGTATCGTTTAAGCTGGCGCTGGCTAACATTCCGATGGAACCGGTCACCATACTTGCCTCATCAGACAGGATATCTCCGAACATATTCTCTGTCAGGATCACATCAAACTGTGCGGGATCCTTAACTAACTGCATGGCGCAGTTGTCTACCAGCATATGTTCCAAAGTAACGTCAGGATAATCCTTCGCTACCTCTTCCACAACCTTTCTCCACAATCTGGAGGAATCCAGCACATTGGCTTTGTCCACGCTGGTTACCTTTTTCCTGCGCTTTCTGGCAATATCAAAGCCTTTGATGGCGATCCTGCGTATCTCGTTCTCATCATAGGTCAGGGTATCTGTCGCTTTTCTCACCCCATTCTCCTCGATGGTCTTACGCTCACCAAAGTATAATCCGCCGGTCAATTCTCTCATGATCAGCATATCGAATCCGGCCTTGCTGATCTCCTCCTTCAGAGGGCACGCCGCTGCCAGCTCATCATAGAGCACTGCCGGTCTTAAATTAGCAAACAGATTCAACGCCTTGCGCATTGCCAGAAGTCCTGCTTCCGGACGCTTCTCGGGAGGTAATTTGTACCAGGGGGATGTGGTGGTATTACCACCAATGGATCCCATCAACACCGCATCCGCCGCTTTGGCATCCGCGATAGCTTCCTCTGTCAGAGGGACTCCATGGACATCAATGGATGCTCCACCCATTAAAATATCCTTATAGATCATTTTATGACCATATTTATGAGCAACTTTGTCTAAAACTTTTTTCGTCTCCCTGACGATCTCCGGGCCGATGCCGTCGCCGGGAATACAGGTAATATGTAACTCCATAGTGTTATTTTCCTCGTTTCCTGTGATATTTCCTGTATTTTTTACGTAAAATACTTATTTCATAATAACTGATACTGTATGAAATTTCAACATTGAAAATTAACATAAATGCAATTATATGTATTAAAATAGATCAAGTTATTAAGTGTATCATACACATAAAAAGGAGCAATACCTTGTCACGGCATTGCTCCTTTTTCACTTCTTCTTAGTTCTCTCCAGCCTTCTCAACCTTGCTGATGGCAGATTTCTCCATAGGAATACGGCAGTTCTTGTTATTACCGAACTCTACGATAACGGTATCATCGGTAATGTCGATCACGATGCCATAGAAACCGGAAGTGGTCAGAACGCAGTCACCTGTCTCTAAGTTGGACAGCATTGCAGCTACTCTCTTCTGTTCCTTCTTCTGCGGTCTCATAAAGAAAAACCACATTGCACCGATCAATACTGCATATACAAGAAGCATAACGATCATGCTGGTTCCGGAACCTGCTGCAGCAGCCTCTGACTCAGTTAATAAAATACCCATTTGTTCCTCCATTCCGGCGTGTTACGCCTGTAAAACTTTCTGTACAAGTAAGTATGATACACAAAAATAGCTTAAGGGGCAAGTCTTTTTGCATAAAATTGTATGAAATTCCTCTAAACTCCGACAGTTGCGGCTTATTCTAACGGTGTAGCCATGGAATCCAGCTTGTGTTTTTTATATTCTGCAAAACGGCCTGCGTCCAAGGCATCGCGGATCTCCGTCATCATGGTATTGTAAAAATACAGATTGTGGAGTACACAAAGACGCATGCCCAACATCTCCTTCGCCTTTAACAGATGACGGATATAAGCTCTGGAGTATCTCTGGCAGGCCGGGCAGTTGCAACCTTCTTCAATCGGTCTGCTGTCAAGCTCATACTTTGCATTGAACAGATTAATCTTTCCATGGTTGGTATATAAATGTCCATGGCGTCCGTTTCTCGTCGGATATACACAGTCGAAGAAATCAACACCACGCTCTACGCCCTCCAGAATATTAGCCGGGGTACCCACACCCATAAGGTAAGTTGGCTTGTTCACCGGGAGATAAGGTACCACTTCATCCAGAATGTGGTACATCTCCTCGTGGGTCTCGCCCACTGCCAGACCGCCGACCGCATAACCGTCCAGATTCATCTCAGCGATCCGCTTGGCATGCTCGATACGGATATCTTCATAGATGGCACCCTGATTGATACCGAATAACAGCTGGTGCGGGTTCACCGTATCTTCTAAACTGTTCAGGCGTTTCATCTCTGCCTGGCATCTTTGCAGCCATCTGGTAGTACGTTCCACGGAATTCTGTACATACATCCGGTCCGCCTTACTGGGCGCACACTCATCAAAAGCCATGGCAATGGTAGATCCCAGATTCGACTGGATCTGCATGCTCTCCTCCGGCCCCATGAAGATCTTATGACCATCAATATGGGAGCGAAAGGTAACGCCCTCTTCCTTGATCTTACGAAGTCCCGCCAGGGAAAACACCTGGAATCCGCCGGAATCTGTCAGAATCGGCTTATTCCAGGACATGAACTTGTGAAGTCCGCCCATCTGTTTGATAATTTGGTCACCGGGTCTGACATGCAGATGGTAGGTGTTGGATAATTCCACCTGGGTTCCGATCTGCTCTAAGTCTGCTGTGGATACGGCGCCCTTGATCGCCGCTACCGTTCCCACATTCATAAATACAGGGGTCTGGATCACGCCATGCACTGTGGTAAATTCTCCTCTTTTGGCGCGTCCTTCCTGTTTAATCAATCGATACATCTTCTACATATTCCTCCCAGAATTCTTCTAATGTTATGCCCTGTTCCATAATCACAGGCGCTGCTGCTTTCCCTACATAGCGGAAATGCCACGGTTCATATTCGATCCCCGTAATGTTCTCCTTGCCTTCCGGGTATCGTAAGATAAATCCAAAACGGCAGCTGTTGGCTGCCAGCCACTTCCCCGCCTTCGTATCGCCGAAGCCTTCATCCAGCGACATATAGTCGTTACACACAATATCCAGTGCCAGCCCGATCTGATGCTCACTGGCTCCCGGTACTGTCACTGCCTGGCTGGACAGCTGATAAGCTTCCATATAGGACATTCCTCGGTTCATATACCTCTTGATCTTCCGGTTGAACAGCATCTTCTGATACTCCAGATCCCGGTAAGGAGAGCAGATCGTCAGATTCACGCCATCCTTTTCCGCTGCTTCCAGCATAGCAAGAAGATCTTCTAAGATTCTCTTGTCACACTGCATAGATCCCCGGATGGTGCCCAGCTGGAACGTATAATCCTCCGGAATGGAGTTCTGCTTGTTGATCAGAACCAGTCTCCAGTCATCAGAACGGAATTCCTGCTGCTCCGCAGTCTCCCGCGCATCGCTGTCTGCTCCGTTCTCCTGGGCATTTTCACTCACAATTTCCTCCGAAGCCCGTAAAATATCGGAGGCATCGTATTTGTCCACCAGCGCATAGCCGTGGGAAGTACTGTTGTAATCCGACTGTTCCAGAACGTCCTCATCCTCTAAGAGTTCCAGCCCCGCCATATCCGGTTCTTTCTCCTCCGCCAGAGAGATGTCGGCAGTCTCGGCATTTTTCAATTCATAGTCATTCCCCACATCCTCTGTAATAAACGCCGGGAATGAAAAACTACTGTATACCGCAAATAGGAAAAAGGTTCCCGCCATCACAGTAAAGCGCTTTCCGTTATTCTTACAATAGTTACAAACATGAAAAAAAGGCATCACAAAAAACAGCAGTAGCACTACTACCGCCCTGTTCCATCGATTCTTTTTCCCCAATTTCAGAAGTTTTGCTCTGGCTTTCTCTTCCGTTGTTTTTTCCATTTGTATATTCGACCTTTTGCTTCCCGTTAGCAATTATGTAATATGATAGCATATTTTATATTCCGTTGCATCCTTTTTCTATAAAAAAGTTGCGGTTTTTTCTGTAATTGCGTATAATCTATGATAAAAAGGTAACTATTCAGAACCCCTGCGCAGCAGTGAGAAAGCACAATTCATCGTGCGTTTTTAAGAATGTATGGGCGGGGTTCTGAACAGTTGGAAAAGGAGATCCGCCATGGCCGGTTCAACATTTGGAAACATTTTCAGGATCACTACCTGGGGAGAATCCCACGGGAAAGCATTAGGTGTCGTCGTAGACGGCTGTCCCGCAGGACTGTCTCTCTCCGAGGAAGATATACAGAAATACTTAGACCGCCGCAAACCCGGCACCAGTGCCATCACCACTCAGCGCAAGGAGGCCGATCAGGTGGAGATTCTCTCCGGAGTCTTCGAAGGCAGGACCACCGGCACCCCCATCTCCCTGATGGTACATAATACCTCTCAGATTTCCGCAGATTACAGCGAGATCGCAGAGAATTACCGTCCCGGTCATGCGGATTATTGTTTCGATGCCAAATACGGTTTCCGGGATTACCGGGGTGGCGGACGTTCCTCCGGTCGTGAGACCATCGGGCGTGTGGCTGCCGGAGCCATTGCAGCCAAGATCTTAGAGCAGATGGGTATTACCGCATTCGCCTACACCCGCTCCATCGGTCCCGTGGATGCGGATCTTACAAAGTTCGACCGTACTACTGCCCGCTCCACTATCACCGCCATGCCGGATGCAGAGGCTGATGAAAAAGCCTGTGCTTATCTGCAGCAGGCAAGAGAGGCCTGCGATTCTGTGGGTGGATGCATGGAATGTCTGGTCGAAGGACTTCCCGCAGGCATCGGAGATCCGGTGTTCGAGAAGTTGGATGCCAACCTTGCAAAAGCCATTATGTCCATCGGTGCCGTAAAATGTGTAGAGATCGGCGATGGTGCAGAAGCATCCCGTCATACCGGTAGTGAGAATAACGATCCCTTCCGCATGGAGAACGGCAAAGTCACAAAGACCAGCAATCATTCCGGCGGTATTTTAGGAGGTATGAGTGACGGCAGTCCTATCATCGTCCGTGCTTATGTGAAACCCACTCCCTCCATCTTCCGCCCCCAGCAGACCGTGAACCGCTCCGGTGAAAATACCGAGCTTACCATCCGCGGTCGTCACGATCCCATCATCGTCCCCAGAGCTGTCGTTGTCATGGAATGCATGACCGCCATCACTGTGTTGGATGCCATGATGCTGAATATGTCTGCGAAGCTGGGTTCCCTTGTGGAGTTCTATCGATAAATTGAAAGTTACGAGCCATGCAAAAATAGAACGGAATGCCTCGGTGGGAGCTTGCTCACACAAGAGGTTATTTCGTTCTATTTTTATACGGCGACAGCCGTCAATGAAATAAATGTGGAGCGTCCTTTGCGACACAT
>OGDN01000786.1_pt1 | contig 60328 bp, 52 predicted proteins | sample 1570271 | NCBI WGS metagenome assembly OGDN01 (sample SAMEA4384481, study PRJEB24528) | human gut metagenome | reverse complement strand
TGGCTGGAAATACCACAAACATCAGTATCCGCATGGACGCAGATTTGAAAGCGCAAGCGGACGCACTGTTTACTGAACTTGGCATGAACCTGACTACGGCGTTTAAAGTGCAACTGTACCTGTCCCCATGGCCTTCTGGATATCAAGCAGGTGACAAAGACAGAAATAGAGGAATATACAGAAGAAGAAATACTTTACAAAACAAAATAAATGCGATATGATATGACTAAATAGGGAGCTCAAATAGATGGGCTGAGAGTAGACTTGGTAGTCTTGACCTGAAACCTGATTTGGATAATGCCAACGTAGGGAAATACATGTCTTGCACAATAATGTTGTGTGTGTTTTGCTCTCTGTTTTTTTGTGTGAACTGGGGGCACCACTTTTCGCAGAACAGACTAGGCGCCGGATGATACTTGTATTGTATCATTCGGCGCTTTTTTTGTTTTTAATTTGCTAATAAAGGTGCCGAATATAAGAAAGGAGATAAGCCATATGGTAAGGATAAATGGAGAAGATAAGGCACTTGCAGGAATCAATCTCTTGGAATACTTAAAAGATGCTGGATACCAACTGGAAAAGATTGTGGTAGAACGAAATCTGGAAATCATTCCGCGAGATCAGTTAGAAAATGTGGTGATTCAGGAAAATGATTCCATTGAAGTACTGAGTTTTGTTGGTGGAGGCTGATATAATGACTGAAATGCAGAAAGAGATGCAGAAACTTATTTCAAAAGACGAATTGGATAAAGCTTTTGATGCAAGGTTTCCAAAAGAGATGCAGGTAAAGCTGCATAATGCAAAGGTTGCCATAGCAGGACTTGGCGGACTTGGCTCCAATATTGCAGTCATGCTTGCAAGAAGTGGGGTAGGTCAGCTTTTACTTGTAGATTATGATGTGGTAGATGTGACAAATCTGAATAGACAGATGTATTATATTAAACATATTGGAAAACCAAAAGCTCAGGCACTGCCTGAAATATTATATCAGATTAATCCATATAGTAATTATCAGTCATGTTCTGTGAAAGTAACAGAGCGAAATGTACACGAGTTGTTTTCGCAATATCCAATTGTATGTGAAGCTTTTGACGCACCAGATCAGAAAGCAATGCTGGTAAGGGAAGTACTTACTCAGTGTCCCAATACTACAGTTGTATCGGGAAATGGAATGGCTGGATATGGAGATATCAATGAAATACAGACGAGCAGAAAAATGAGGCACCTTTATGTGTGCGGAGATCAGCATACAGATGTAGGTGAGGGAATTGGTCTTATGGCTCCGAGAGTAGCAGCTTGCGCTGCACATGAAGCCAATAAAGTGATACAGCTTATTATGGAAGCATGAAATAAAAACTTAAAAATAAAAGTTTAATGAGGAGATAAACATGGAAGATAAACTGATATTAGGTGGAAAAGAATTCAAAAGTCGTTTTATTCTGGGATCAGGAAAATATAATTTGAATCTGATTAACGCAGCAGTAGAGCAGGGTGGTGCAGAAATCATAACACTTGCTCTTAGACGTGCAAATACCAAGGAAAGTGAAAATATTTTGGATTATATTCCAAAGGGTGTCACACTGCTTCCAAATACTTCTGGTGCACGAAATGCAGAGGAGGCAGTTCGTATTGCGAGACTGAGCCGTGCAATGGGCTGTGGTGATTTTGTAAAGATAGAGATAATGCGAGATGCCAAATATCTTTTCCCAGATAATCAGGAAACAATAAAAGCAACAGAAATTTTGGCAAAGGAAGGATTTGTAGTTCTGCCGTATATGAATCCTGATTTAAATGTTGCAAGAGATCTGCAAAACGCCGGAGCTGCTGCTGTAATGCCGCTGGCTGCTCCTATTGGAAGCAATAAAGGTCTGGCAACAAAAGCCATGATTCAGGTACTTATTGATGAGATCGATCTGCCAGTTATTGTGGATGCAGGAATTGGAAAACCATCTCAGGCTTGTGAAGCAATGGAAATGGGAGCAGCAGCAATTATGGCAAATACGGCAATTGCAACAGCAGGGAATATACCTGATATGGCAGAGGCTTTTAAGCTTGCAATTCAGGCTGGCAGAAAAGCATATCTTACTGGAATGGGAAGAGTTCTTGCAAGAGGTGGAAGCGCATCAGATCCGTTAACAGGATTTTTACGGTAGGAGGTTGTAGTCATGAATGAAGAAAATCAGGTATATTTTATTGACAGTGATCAACTGCCGCCTTCCGCATTGGAAAGAAAACATCGCTTGGAGCAGGATCCCTCTTTTCGTGCTGACCATATGAAATACATGGATGGAATGCAGGTAATCGAATCAGACATTAAAGATAAAGTGTTAAAAGCCATGGGAGAGTATGATTACAATTCCTACACTGCAGCTGATGTTGAGAGAGCACTTTCTCACGAGACATGTTCAATAGAAGACTTTAAAGCCTTTTTGTCACCTGCTGCAGCACCGTATCTGGAGCAGATGGCAAGAAAAGCAGAAGAGATAACAAAAAATCATTTTGGAAATACTGTTTATATTTTTACACCACTTTATATAGCCAATTATTGTCAGAATTACTGCATTTACTGTGGATTCAATTGTTATAACAATATTCGCAGAAAGAAATTAAATTTCCAAGAAATAGAGCATGAAATGCAGGTTATAGCCAAAACTGGAATGGAAGAGATACTGCTGCTTACCGGAGAAAGCCGGAAATATTCTGATGTGGAATATATTGGTGAGGCAGTAAAAATTGCTCGGAAATATTTCAAAAACATCGGAATTGAAATTTATCCGGTAAACGTAGATGAGTATAAGTATCTTCATGAATGCGGCGTAGATTATGTAACTGTTTTTCAGGAAACCTATAATGCAGATAAGTATGAGACACTGCATTTGCTCGGACATAAGCGTGTATGGCCGTATCGTTTTGATTCTCAGGAACGCGCATTGATGGGAGGTATGAGAGGCGCTGGATTTTCTGCCCTTCTGGGGCTTGATGATTTCAGGAAGGATGCACTGGCGACTGCGCTTCATGTTTATTATATAAACCGTAAATATCCGCATGCAGAGCTTTCTCTAAGCTGTCCAAGACTGCGTCCTATTGTAAATAATGATAAGATCAATCCCCGTGATGTAGGCGAAAAAGAACTCTGCCAGGTATTATGTGCATATCGTATGTTCCTTCCTTTTGTTGGAATTACAGTATCTAGTCGTGAAAGTGCTGATTTCAGAAATGGTATTGCAAAAATTTGTGCAACAAAAGTATCAGCAGGAGTATCAACAGGTATAGGTGATCATGAAGAAAAATATGAAGGAACAAAAGATGCAGATGTAGGAGACGAGCAGTTTGAAATTAACGATTCCCGCTCTTTTGAATCCATGTATCAGGACATGGAACAGGAAGGTCTGCAGCCTGTGTTGAATGATTACCTCTATGTGTAACAGCTACGAACATACTATTGTAATTACTAACCGTCATCTTGTGCAGGGGGATTTCCTGAAGCAGCTCGAAAAAGTAACAAAGCTGCATCCCCATGCATTGATTCTGAGAGAAAAAGATCTTACAGATGATGCTTATGAAAGCCTGGCAAAAAAAGTTTTTGATTTATGCAAGAGAGAAGATATAACTTTCTTTTTACATACTAAGATTGAAATTGCCCGAAAAATAGGATGTCAAAACATTCATCTGTCTATTCCTGTGCTAAAAGGATTATCAGAGACAGAAAAGAAAGCTTTAACAGAAGATTTTTGTGAAATCAGTATTTCCTGCCACAGCATGGAAGATGTGGAAATTGCAATGGCAGGAGGTGCTACACAGATTATTCTGGGAAATATTTTTGAGACAGAGTGTAAAAAAGGTGTTCTAGGCAAGGGTGTTGAGTTTGTCAGAGAAATATGTCAAAAGTGTCCGCTTCCGGTATACGCTATAGGCGGAATGAATCTGCAAAGACTGCCTCTTGTCATAGACGCGGGAGCTGCAGGTTGCTGCATGATGTCTGGATTTATGCAAACAACGAAACCATTGCAATAAAGTGCTTTCATAACATGACATGTCAACTGCAGTAAAATATCACAAAAAATAGCTGCAGATTTTGTTACGGGTTACGCGTTTAACCTTTGAAAAAATAATATTTCTGTTGTACCATGTAATTACAAGATTAGGAAAAGAGGGAATTAGCATGGAACAGGATAGGGTTCGAATTGTGGATGTTGCAGATGCGTTAGGTCTTAGCACAGCGACTGTTTCAAAAGTAATTCATGGTAAAACAGAAAAAATTTCTGATGAAACAATAAAACGTGTTCAGCAAGAACTTGAAAGATCGGGATACATACCGAATATGGCAGGTATATAGAATCTAAGAAGATTATGTATGCAGGTTTAGCCGGTGCAATAGCCGTATCGTCATTGCTTATTATTTTTTCAGGAGTCTATACCGGTTTTTATCGTGTAGATTATAGCGTAAAAGAGCTTGGAAAAATATTGCTTATTATATTTGCTTTATATGCACCTGTTAAGGTTGAAAATATGATTCTTGGTGGAGGAATTATTAGAAGCGGCGGCAATACAAAAATTATCATGGTGATTGATATTGTTGGTACATGGTGCATTGGAATACCTCTTTGTCTGCTTGCAGCGTATGTTTTTAATTGGGGAATAGTAGGTGTATACACGCTGCTCACCACAGAAGAAATATTCAGGCTAGTTGTATCACTGATTATATTTAAAAAGCGTAAATGGATGATCAGTTTATCATAGTCACCAGATCAGTTTTGGTGCCAGGTAGTCTTACAATCAATGTGATCTGGAAAAACAGCTTCGCTGGTTTTATAAAGCTGCAAATCAGGCTGCTTTCAATTGACAAACAAAATTCCTATGCTATAATAGCAGGCAGAGAAAAATGATAACAAAAGAGAATAGGGGAGTTTTAAAATGAAGGCGAAGCTTGCGAGAACGGCATTTGAATATGGCGTGATCACGGTGGCGACACTGCTTTTAGTAGTTGGCGTGTATTTTTTTAAGTTTCCAAATAATTTTTCATTTGGAGGAGTAACTGGTATTGCTGTTGTGCTTTCAGCAATGAGCAAAGCATCGGCAAGTTCCTACACATTTATCATCAATATGGCGCTTCTGGTGTTGGGCTTTTTATTCTTAGGAAAAAGTTTTGGTGCCAAGACAGTCTATGTCAGTGTATTAACATCAGTAGGATTGTCAGCACTTGAAAAGTTGTTTCCTATGAGTGCACCATTAACGACAGAGCCAGTGCTGGAACTGATTTTTGCAATCTTTCTTCCAGCGCTAAGTGCAGCCATTTTATTCAATATTGGTGCATCTGGCGGTGGCACGGATATTATTGCAATGATCTTAAAGAAATATACAAGCGTGCCGATTGGCACAGCACTCTTTTTAGTGGATTGTGTTATTGTTATATCATCTTGCTTTGTATTTGATATTCAGACAGGTCTGTTCTCACTGACAGGTCTTTTGGCAAAGTCACTTGTCATCGATAACGTAATTGAGAGTATTAATCGTTGTAAGGTATTTTTAATTGTCTGCGATGATCCAGATCCGATTTGTGAATTTATTTACCGGGATCTTAAGCGTAGCGCAACCGTTTATAAAGCACATGGCGCATTCACGCATAATCAGAAGATGATTATTATGTCAGTTATGAAGCGTGGACAGGCAGTGCAGCTTAGAAACTTTGTAAAGCGCTATCAGCCAGGCGCATTTATTGCCATTGTAAATTCAAGTGAAATCATTGGAAAAGGCTTCCGTGGATTGAACTGATGCAAAAAACAGTGCAAAATAAAGTATGTTTATTACAACTATAATCGTATTATAGGTAATAGGTAGTTATCGAACAAAGTGTTACAAAAAATCTTGACCAGTATACATGAGATGACGAGAATGTATATTCATAAATAAGTTTGATTCAGCAAGATGGCACTCCATGAAAACTTTGGAATGCCATCTTTTTTTGTAAAAAGGTATGCTTCATGAATGTAGAAATTTTCAAGTATTGTAAAGCTCAAGTTCTGATGGTAAAATGAAGAAAAAAATAAATGGAAGATAGAGTTTCCGTTGAGAATACGTTATAAGTAATAGTGGAAGCAAGATTTTTGTTTTCGAGAAGGGAAGGTAAAAACAGATGATTGGTGAGAGATTAGCATTTCAGAAGAAAAATGGACAAAAAATTGCAGGAAAGGCATACTTTGCAGGCGTAGATAAAAAATATCCGACGGTGATTTTTGCCCACGGATTCGGTTCCAATTACCGTGACCTAGAACATCACGGAGCTGGATTTGCAGAAAGTGGAATTAACTGCATTTTTTTTGATTTTTGTGGAGGTGGATTAAAGTCTCTTAGTGATGGCAAGATGACGCAGATGACAGTTCTCACAGAGGCAGAGGATTTAACCGAGGTAATTAGTCAAGTGCAGCAGATGGAGAATGTAGATTCAGATCAATTATTTATTCAGGGAGAAAGTCAGGGAGGATTTGTCGGTGCTTATGTAGCAGCGCAGATTCCAGAAAAAATAAAGGGATTAATTTTGTGGTATCCTGCATTTGTGATTCCAGATGATGCCAAGCGCCGTTTTGAAGAAAATGACAATACCTGTTTTGGACAGCAGTTAAGTCCAGATTACAATAAAGTAGCAAAGGATATCGATATTTTCAATGTCATCACAGGATATAAGGGACCAGTGGTGATCATTCATGGAGAAAGCGATAATTGCGTGCCGATTTCTTATTCAGAGCAAGCAGAAAAAGTATATGACAATGTTAAACTGATTCGAATTCCAAGCGCAGGGCATGGATTTGATGGAAAGGATAGTCAGTTTGCGAGAGAACAGTCGATAGAGTTTATTAAGAAAAATTTGAAATAAAATTTTAACTACTAAATCACGATTTAGTAGTTTGATGTATGCATGAATAAATTTACATGCTTTTTACCAAAGCAGGATAGAAAAGCAACATAGTTTGGTGCTATTGTGTATTAGAAACAGAAATAATACTAGATGATAGATTAGCTAGTTCGCTAATACAGAAAAGAGGCATAAATAAAGATGATTACCTATAAAGACATCCAGAAAAATAAAGAAATCAATGCAATGATTGAGCAGGGCAACCAAGTATTAAAGACACTTGGCTATACAGAGCACTCGAAGAAGCATGCGCTCAAAGTAGCAGAGCATGCAGCTGAGATTTTAAAAATCACAGGAGCAGACGCACATCAGATTGAGCTGGCACAAATTGCAGGCTACATGCACGATATTGGAAATTGTATCAATCGACAGGATCATGCGCACAGTGGAGCTATTTTGACCTATTCCATTTTGAAAGAGTTGGATATGCCGCTTTCAGATCGATTGACAATCGTGACAGCAATTGGTCATCATGATGAGAAGACAGGAACAGCTCTAGATCCAGTTTCGGCTGCACTCATTCTTGCTGATAAGACCGATGTGCGAAGAAATCGTGTACAAAACCCAGTCATTGCAAATTTTGATATTCATGACCGTGTAAACTATGCAGCATTGTCCTCATCGCTAGAGTTTAAGACAGAAAAGAAAATCATTCAGATGAATTTGGAACTGGATGATTCGATGTGTACGGTTATGGATTACTTTGGCATATTCCTAGAGCGCATGATGATGTGCAGACGTGCAGCAGAGGTGCTTGGCTGGCGCTTTAAATTGGTTGCAAATGGAAGTAAGCTGTGTTAAATTCGTGAGGCAATATAAAATGTCACATGGGCATCATCATCTTCAATTGGAACATCGGGGCGTGAGCCAGATCAGGCGGGTTTTTCAGTTCGGACAGCTTCAAGTTTGTTGTGATAATCATGAGTCTGCGGCTACGATAGCGGCTTTCAATGACGAAAAACATCTGCTCAATAGCATATTCGGTACCATGGATGCAGATTTGAAAGCGCAGGCGGAGGCACTGTTTACTGAACTCAAATATACCGTATAGAGGATGATGTTCTGGTGCTGACGCTGGTTCGCACCGGCACACACAGCGACTTGTTCGGCAAATAAACAGTCTGCCGCCGTATAGGGAAACCTGTACGGCGGTTTTTCTGTGTGCAAAAGGATGTCGTGAAACGCGACGCCTTGACAGGGGTACGCCAAAATTTTGTCAGCTTGGTTCCGCTGCGGTAACGGCAGAGCGCACAAGGGGTTTACAATTCAGCAGTAGTGAAGCACTTCGCTTCTCATAATTTAGCAGTAAAAACACACATCGTAAATAAAACGAACACAAAATCTTAACGAATCCAACAAATAGCGAACACCTTGCTTTTTTATACTGTAGCCATAACAAAGAAAGAGCACAGTAAATAAATTCTGATGCAGAGTCGAAAGAGCTGATTTAAAGTAATGACTTTAGAGCAATTAGATTCAAGGCAATTAGGTTTAGCAGTGCAGAAAAGAGGTTTATATGAGAAGAAATAATTCTTTATGGAAAACAACAGTGGTATCGCTTTCAGCAATGATGACAGTATCTATGGGCGCAGCAGTATGGGCAGCAAGCACCGAGAAAACAACACAGGAGAGTCAGTCCGATCAAGTAACAGAAGAAAACAGCGAAACAAAAGCTGATACCAAGGACACAGAAAATCAGACCTCAGAGCCACAGAGTGCTGAAGATGTATCTGATTCATCAGAAAATCAGACAGAGGAGTGCAAAATTACGCTTTCTGATGATGGTATTTTAGTGGATGGTGAAGCCATTTCGACGGATTCAGAGTCTGCAGTCTATGCAGGAGCAGATATCGTTTATTATAAGGAAGGACAGGACAGCACTTACGGAGCAGGCAATGAAGATGATGGCCATTCAGAGGAAGAGGCAGCCGAGCATACCGTCGTTACAATCACAAAGGCTGGAACCTACCGAGTAAGCGGAACACTTTCTAAGGGTCAGATTGCGATTGATTTAGGCGAGGATTCAAGAGACGATGAAAGCGCAGTTGTCAATTTGATTTTGGACAATGCTGATATCACTTGCACAGTTGCATCTGGAATCGTCGTTTATAATGCATATGAATGTGGAAGTGATGATACAGAAACTGCGACAAAGGATGTCGATACGACGAATGCAGGAGTTCATATTATCTTGGCAGATGACAGCGAGAATACAGTAAATGGCTCTCATGTAGCAAAGATCTATAAAGAAGGAACCACACAGGAAGATGTCGATGCTGGAAATGCAAAGAAACAGTGGAAGTTTGATGCAGCAATTGATTCTCTTGTTTCAATCGCATTTGATGCAGAAGAGGAAGGAACGGGAACGCTTGCAGTAAATTCCGACAATGAGGGAATTGAGACATCTCTTCATCTGACAATCAATGGTGGAACGATTACGATCAATTCTAACGATGATGCACTCAATGCAAACGAGGATGGTGTCTCTGTCATCACAATCAATGGTGGTGTATTGACTTGTAATGCCGGTGGCGGACAGGAAGGTGATGGCATCGATTCCAATGGCTGGATTGTGATCAATGATGGCTTTATCGTATCAGCAGCCAGTGCAACTAGCCAAGATAGCGGTGTTGACTCTGATAATGGAATTTATATCAATGGTGGAACCGTTCTTGCCAGTGGAAATATGTACGATGAGGTATCAGAGGATTCAGAGCAGGCATTTGTCGCATTAAACTTTGCAAGCAGTGTAGAGGCAGGTCAGATGTTTGCACTGAAAAATGCAGATGGAGAGATTGTCACTGCATTTTCAGCAGCAAACGATTTCCAGACACTCGTATATAGCAGCAGTGAGCTGACCGATGGCGATTATACATTGTATGAGATTTCATCGGCAGATGGTGTAGCGGTAAGTGGTCTTTACACAGAGGTGACATCCGTCTCAGATGAAGTACAGCTGCAGGGTTCAAAGGGTGCAGGCGGTTTCGGAGGAATGGGCGGCGCACCAAATGGAGAACCGAATGGAGAACGACCAGAAATGCCAGATGGAGAGGCACCATCCATGCCGGAGGGCGAGATGCCATCCATGTCGGACGGTGAAGCACCGGAAAAACCAGATGGAGAGGCATCAAGTGGACAGGAAGGAGAAGCACCATCAAAGCCAGAGGGGGAAGCACCAGAAGGTCAAAACGGTGAGCGTCCAGAGAGACCAGAGGATAGTAGCGAAGAGGCAAGTAGTGTATTTACGATTTCTGGAATTTCCAACAACTTCTCTCATATTAGCGAACTGACGACAGAAGCTTATGAAGAGGAAAGCTCAACAAATGTCTGATAGCGCAATTTTTTAAAACGATATGGCAACTGTAGGCAATGATTTTTCATCAAGATAGTGGTAAAGTAAATATAACAATTAAAGTAAATAGGGGGGCATTAAGTGGTTAAACCCACTTGCCCTCTCACGAAAGGAAAACTATGAAAAGAGAAATCATTGCAATAAACGAAGGCTGGAAATTCTGTTTGGATTCTGAAAATATTGGACTGAAACAAAATTGGCAGGTCAGCGGCCTAGATCAGAACAATAAAATTGGAACAGTCAAGACAGTGATGCTTCCGCACACCTTTAACACAGACAGCGAGAGCGAGGAATACCGTGGCATTTTCTGGTATGAGTACGACTTTTCAGTTCCAGTTGACTGGGAAGATAAACAGATTTGGTTTGATTTCCATGGTATCTACAGTGATGCATCATTTTGGGTAAATGGGAAAAGTGCAGGAACACACCTTGGAGCTGGATTTACCAGCTTCAAGCTTGATGTTACAAAATTTGTCCATTTCGGTACGAATAAACTAGTGGTTCGCGGAACCAATGAATATTCACCACATGCACTTCCGTGGGATCGACAGTTTGACTGGGCTGATGACGGCGGAATCTTTAGACCTGTATATCTAAATGTATGTGAAAAAGGCGGCATCAGCTCGGTGCGCATCCATCAAAATGTGCTACTAGATACGACCCAAAACGAGCGAATCAAGAAGGCACCCGTACAGGTAACGGCAGAGATTCAGATGTGGGATGACTGTTCACAGGAAAATGTGCAAACAGAGTTTCAGACAAATGACAACAAAAATACAAATTCAAAATGGCGCTACGAATTATATGAAGGTACACCAGAAAACAAGGGAAAGCAAATAGTATCAGCAGAGGCATCATTAAAAACTCGTATATCAGCAGAAACGATGTCATTAACAGATACCATTTCCTTTACAGTAGACGAAGTAACATTGTGGCACTTCGATTATCCGCAGCTTTACACAGTTTGCCTTCGCAAAATAGTGAATGATGTTGAGATCGACTGTGTAGAGGTCATAGTAGGTTTTCGAAGCCTTACAGTAAGAAACGGCCAATTTGTATTAAATGGAGAGACAGTGGAGCTTGTCGGAACTGAGTGGATGCCAGGCTCAGATCCACGAATTGGAAACGCAGAGACAAAGGAAGATATCGCAAGATGGCTGACTCTACTGAAAGGCTGCAATTGTATTTTCACAAGAGTGCATTGGCAGCAGGACGATTCCTTCTTTGACTGGTGTGACCGACATGGTATGCTCGTTCAGGAGGAGGTTCCACTTTGGGGACAGCCAAAAGAGCCAGTTGCCCATGAAAAAGCGCTTGCAATTGCCCAGATTGACGAAATGATGGAATCTCATTTTAATCATCCATCCATTATCGCATGGGGAGTTGGAAACGAGTTAGATGGACAGAGCGAAATTACAGCTCAGTATGTAAAGGATATGAAGTCGTATATTGAGTCAAAAGATCCAAATCGATTGATGAGCTATGTATCTAATACCCTATGGCAGACACCAAAGGATGCGACAGCCCTTGGTGATATGATCATGGCAAACGATTATATGGGCACTTAGCATGGAAACAAAGATCCTAGAGTAGAAATTCCTCATTTTTGGAATGAGCACAAGGAGAAGCCAATCGTAATCTCAGAATTTGGTCTCTGTGAGCCAGCCTTTGCCGGTGGTGATCCAAGAAGAACAGAAATCTTCCTAGAGAAGATGAAGATTTACCGCGAACTTGGCGTAAATGGAATCATTTGGTTTTGCTTAAACGACTATCGAACCCAGATGGGTGAGGAAGGCGAAGGTCGTCTTCGCCGCAGAGTGCACGGATCGGCAGATATATACGGAAATCCAAAGCCATCCTATGAGACCGTCAAGAATGAGTGTGCGCCACTCTATATCAAATCGGTCGCTTTTTATGATAATGATAGAGATGAAAGCAAAGAAAATTCAAAAAAAACATCAGGTAGATCGAAGACACAACGAAAACTTCAAGTTGTCATTGCCAATAAAACAGCGTTGCCGTGCTATGAAGCTTGCGGTTATCATTTGACAGGTTTCAACAGTATTGGAAGTCGAATTTGCCAAATCGAGCTAGATACATTAAAGCCAGGTGAGACACAGACCGTTCTTCTTGCAGATACAAAAGAGTCACTTTCACGCCTTGTAATCGAGCGCCCAGATGGAAACGAGAGCATTTCTTATAAATTAAACGACATAATAAATGCCATGAAATAATGCATGTTTATAATTGACAATTAAAAATGATATGATATACTGAAAGCCAGATTCGCCAGAAATCTGGCTTTTGTGATCATACAAAAGGGAGAAGGAGATACCATGCCGCATTAACTGTTATCACATGGAAACGAAATAAAAGCGTCACAAAGCTTTATGCAAACGCATAGGGTTTTTAAGTGAACGCTTTTTTGTGGACATTTTTTGTGATAACAGGAGAAATCAAAATGAAAAAATTGAATAGAATAATCAAGATAGATAGCTACGATGCGGTATCCTTCTTTAATGGTCTTGTGTTTTTTGCACCAGTGTCACTTTTGGTAAGAACACAGGCTGGTGTCTCTCAGAGCATGTTCTTTTTATTGCAGGCATTGCTTTCGGCAATCACGTTTTTGGGCGAAATTCCAACCGGTTTTTTGACAGATCGAATTGGCTATAAGCGTTCGCTTGTACTTTCACAGGGACTATTGCTTTTGGCACGTTTTCTTTTATTTGTCGGTTTCATTTGCAAAAGCTCAACACTTTTTGCAGTAGAGGTGATAGTAGAGGGGCTTTCCTATTGTTTTGTATCTGGTACAGACAGTGCCTATGTGTACGAGGTATATGGAACAAAAAATTATCTTTCCAAAATGGCACATGCGTCCAACTGCGGTACGGCAGGTTTTTTCATTAGCACAGTTGGCTATGTTGTGATTTATCACGTATTTGGGATAGAAGGACTTCTTCTTTCTACAATCGCAACTGGTATGGCGGCAGCATTTTTTTCGTTTAAACTAAAGAAAGAGCCATCAAAAGTAATTGGTCAAAAAGAAATCCTAAATACAACAGCTGAACAAATAAAAAACAGACAAAGCAATCATAAAAATATGGAAAATTGCCATCCACTTAAGCAACTCTTTTCCACAATGAAACATCCCAAAGCACTCCTATTTGCAGTGACACTTTCTGTTTTTCAAGTATCGTGGCTATTAATAAACTTCTTTTATGCCGGAAAATTAGAAAAATGTGGTATTTCAGTGGAGTGGATGTCAGCTGTGATACTCGGCTATTCAGCAGTTGAGATGCTCGCAGAGCCAATTATACGAAAATTGGGAAATGCATTTTCAAAAAAATGGGCATTTGTCTTTGGAGTTGCCAGTGGTATCGGATTCCTTCTTTTTGGATTTGCTTCTCGCAAAATTTCAGTAGTAGCCCTCATGTTAATACTACCGCTTTTGCTGAAATTACCAGAGTATTTTGTCATGGAACAGGAAAATATTCTGGTAGATCTGCTTGGTGTGAAAACACAGCGAGCGGCGGCGTTATCCATTCTGAACATGGGGGTCAGTATTATGGAGATACTAACACTATTTGCATCGGCAGTGCTGACGGCAGTAGGAATCGGATGGTGTTTTATTGGAGTCGGAATGCTTCTAATTATTTGCATGTTATGCATATTCGGCATTGACAATCAGTAAAAGTCTGATATACTGAAAAGCAGAAAAAAGAAAGGCATGTAATATCCTAAAGTGGTAACTGCATGTACGGTGAGGGAATGATTATTCGATAAGTTGATTTGGAGTAACAAAATGGTAAGACCGTAAAGGTCTTGTTTGTGTGCGCCGAATCAGTTTATCGGGAGTTGTTCTCTCTATTTTTATGCCCAATGGCTTTCGGCAGTGCATATTTTAGAAGAAAATTCGCGAAAAATCAACGACTGTTTCGGTGTGCAAGAAAGGCACAGCTACAAAGTATATGCTGCAAATAAAAAATTTAACATTGACACACAAAAAGGATTTGCGAGAAATTTTAAGTGACTTTTCCTGCGTATTCAATAACGGCGACAAAGCCGTAATTATTGGCGAGGAGGGAAACGGAAAATCAACTCTTCTAAAATGGCTGTATGATCCGTTCATGGTCGAGGAATACTGTGAGGCAGATGGGGAGCGCCTTATATCAGGTGAAGTACTCGGGTATCTTGCGCAGGAATTGCCCAAAGAAGACCAGCAAAAAAGCGTCTATGAATTTTTTTCGGAACAAGAAAGCTTCTGGAATCAGACACCAAAAGAACTGAACCAAAAAGCAGTAAAATTTCACATAGCTCCTGACTTTTTTTACAGGGAGCAGCAAATGAGCACGCTTTCTGGTGGAGAGAAGGTAAAGGCGCAGCTGATGCGAATCCTTTTCGCAGAACCAACTGTCCTGTTGCTCGATGAGCCGTCAAACGACATTGACATTGAGACATTAGAGACACTTGAAGAGCTGATTTTATCGTGGGACAAGATCGTCATCTATATTTCGCATGATGAAACCTTAATTGAGCGCACGGCGAACAAGATTATTCATATCGAGCAGATTCGCCGCAAGACAAAGAGCCGCTTTTGCATCGCAAACACAAGCTACACAGAATATCTCAAAAATCGCAGTAGCCAGATGGAGAATCAGGCACGCCAGGCGGCAGATGAGCGCCGCCAGAAGCAAATCCGCGATGAGAAATTCCAAAGAATATATCAGAGCGTCGAACATGCACAAGCGGTAATTACGCGTCAAAATCCGTCCGGTGGACGTCTCCTAAAGAAAAAGATGCACGCTGTCAAGTCAATTGGACGCCGTTTTGAGCGGGAGGATGAAAACATGACTGTCATGCCAGAGGAGGAGACCGCGATCTACTTTGAGCTTGGAACGAAGGACTCGAAAATTCCGGCGGGAAAAACGGTACTTGACTACTCGCTTGATCAGCTGACTTCGCCGGATGGCAGCCGTGTGTTGGCAGAGAATATTTCGCTTCGCATTCGCGGCAGCGAGAAGATTTGCGTCATTGGAAAGAATGGAGTCGGAAAAACAACACTTCTAAAAAAGATTGCAAAAGACCTTATGGAACGATCAGACATTCGTGCTGAATATATGCCGCAAAATTACGAAGATCAGCTTGACCTGTCGCTCACACCAATTGAATATTTAAACACAACTGGCGACAAGGAGGAGATGACGCGGATTCGTACGTATCTTGGCGCACTCAAATATACGGCAGATGAGATGGATCATCCTATCCGGGAATTGTCTGGTGGACAAAAGGCAAAGGTTCTTCTTTTAAAGATGAGTTTGTCAAATGCAAATGTCCTAATTCTTGATGAGCCGACAAGAAACTTTTCGCCATTGTCTGGTCCTGTCATCCGTCAGATGCTTGCCGCATTTCCGGGGGCGATCATCAGCATTTCCCATGACCGAAAATATATCATGGAGGTGTGCGAGAAGGTGTATCGCCTCGAAACACACGGGTTAGTGGAAACAAACTTGCAAAGCGAAGGATAAACTCGGAAAAACAGTGCAAAATAAGGAAAAATAAGCAAAAAAACAAAAAAGGTAGGCACTTCTGTGCTTGCCTTTTTTTTAACAATGTTGTATAATAAGCCAGTATCAACCTATAAAAACCGTAGGAAATAGGTTTGAATAGGTTTTAAAACTTTATTGGTTCGCCATAATATTCATTATTATTATTTTGAGGAGGCACTGCGATGTCAGCACCATTATTACAGATAGAAGGATTATCAGTTCGCGTAGAGGATAAAGAGATTCTGCACGGAATTGATCTGCAGATTAAAAAAGGAGAGACCCATGTTTTGATGGGACCAAACGGAGCTGGAAAGTCTACACTTGGTTATGCACTTATGGGAAATCCTAAGTATCAGATTACTGGAGGAAAGATCCTGTTTGAGGGTAAGGATATTTCTGAAGAAACACCGGATAAGAGAGCAAAAGATGGAATGTTCTTATCTTTCCAGAATCCGATTGAGATTCCAGGTGTATCTTTAACAAACTTTATCCGCAGCGGCGTAGAACAGCGCACTGGAAAGAGAATCCGTTTCTTTGCATATAAGAAGGAGCTTGAGGAAATGATGAAGGTTCTTCAGATGGATCCGTCCTATGCAGAGAGAGATTTAAATGTAGGTTTTTCAGGTGGTGAGAAAAAGAAGGCTGAGATTTTACAGATGTTAATGTTAAAGCCATCTTTTGCAATTCTTGATGAGACAGACTCTGGTTTGGATGTTGATGCAGTAAGAACTGTATCAAGCGGTGTAGAAGAGTATCAAAAGAGCATTCACGGCGGTCTTTTAATTATCACACACAGCACAAGAATCTTAGAGTCTCTTCACGTAGATGCTACTCACGTTCTTGTAGATGGACGTATTGTGGCATCAGGAGATGGATCTTTAGTAGATGAGATCAACGAAAACGGTTTTGAGCGTTTTCTGTAATAGGATAGAAGGAGACGCAAAGCGATTATGAAAGAAAAGACTTATGTAGAAGATGTCGATAGAAGCATGTATGACTTTAGAAATGAAGACAAAGATGCTTATAAAGTAAAGGAAGGTTTGAATCCTGAAATTGTAGAGCAGATTTCAAGCGAGAAGCATGATCCAGAGTGGATGAAAGAATTTCGTATGAAATCTCTTGAGATTTTCAATAATAGTACGATGCCGGATGAATGGGGTCCATCCATTGAGGGACTTGATATGGATAACATTGTAACTTATGTTCGTCCAAACACTCATATGGCAGCAAAGTGGTCAGAGGTTCCGGAAGAAATTAAGGATACTTTTGAAAAGCTTGGTATCCCGAAGGCAGAGCGTGAGTCTCTGGCTGGTGTTGGTGCTCAGTACGACTCTGAGCTTGTTTATCACAATGTAAAGGAAGAGGTAGCAGCACAGGGCGTTATCTATACTGATATGGAGAGCGCATTAAATGGCGAGTATGCAGATATGGTACACAAGCACTTTATGAAGCTTGTTCCTCCGACTGATCATAAATTTGCCGCACTTCATGGTGCTGTATGGTCTGGCGGTTCCTTCGTCTATGTTCCAAAGGGTGTATCCGTTACCATTCCGTTACAGTCTTATTTCAGATTGAATGCACCAGGCGCAGGTCAGTTTGAGCATACACTTATCATCGTTGATGAGGGTGCATATCTGCACTTTATTGAGGGATGTTCAGCACCAAAGTATAACGTGGCTAACCTTCATGCAGGCTGCGTGGAGCTGTTTGTTGGAAAGAATGCGACACTTCGCTATTCCACTATCGAGAACTGGTCCAAGAACATGTACAACTTAAATACAAAGCGTGCAAAAGTTGAAGAAGGCGGAAAGATTGAGTGGGTATCTGGTTCATTTGGTTCTCATGTATCTTATTTGTACCCGATGAGTATCTTAAACGGTGAGGGTGCAAGCGCTGAGTTTACCGGAATTACCTTTGCCGGAAAGGGTCAGAACCTGGATACTGGTACAAAGGTAGTTCACAATGCACCTAATACGTCCTCCTATGTAAATACAAAGTCTATTTCCAAGGATGGCGGTGTAAGTACCTTTAGAAGCAGCGTTGTTGTAAACAGCAAGGCAAAGCACAGCAAGTCAGCTGTCTCTTGTCAGTCACTGATGCTTGATGATATTTCACGTTCTGATACAATTCCGGCTATGGATATCCGCACAAAGGATGCCAATATCGGTCATGAGGCAAGAATCGGACGAATCAGCGATGAGGCTGTATTCTATCTGATGTCAAGAGGTATTTCAGAGGAAGATGCAAGAGCGATGATCGTCAGTGGATTTGCAGATGAAGTATCAAAGGAACTGCCGCTTGAGTATGCAATGGAGATGAACAATCTGATTCGCCTGGAGATGAAGGGCAGCATCGGATAATGGAGAGAGGTGAACACGTTTTGGAGATGAAGATAAATAAATTGCCGGCCGGAACATGGAGATGGCTGCATATGAATAATGCTCGCATTGAGCAGGAAGCAGATCTGGCGTTATGTCAGGTTGCGATTCAATGTCCAGATGCGATTGTGAAGACAGAAACATCAGAGGAACAGCTTAATCAAATTCGTACAGGTATGGGCGAAGATATGACAAAGCTGCTGCAGGAGTCTAAAACACAGGCAATCTGTTTTACAGCAGAGGAAGGTGTAAAGGAGGCAGCTCCAGTAACACTTTCATTTGGCTATCAGGATACTGACCGCAAGGGAAACATAATTGATCTGTATTTGAAAGAAAATAGTGAGATGACAGTTGTAATGGATTACCACAGCAGCGAGGGTACTGGCACTGCAGCAATTCAGACAAAGATTCACGCAGAGAAGAATGCAAAGTTAAAGCTGATTCAGATTGAGCGTCTTGGAGAAGGCTTTGACTGCATGAATGATATCGGTGCCTACTGCGAAGATGGTGCAGGTGTCGAACTTGTACAGCTGATCATCGGTGGAAAAAATGTCTATATGGGTGCAGAGACAACACTTGCTGGAAAGGAATCTGATTTTACAGCAGCAATAGGCTATCAGGTGACAGGCGAAAATCGTCTTGATATGAATTACAATGCTGTTCATGAGGGCAAGAAGACAACGAGCAGCATGACAGCAAATGGTGTGCTTCGCGATCATGCAAAGAAACTGTTTCGCGGTACCATTGATTTTAAGAAGGGTGCAAAAGGTGCAAAGGGTGATGAGTTAGAGGATGTACTTCTTCTGGATGATGGCGTTCAGAATCAGACAATCCCGTTGATTCTTTGTGCAGAGGAGGATGTAGAAGGAAATCATGGCGCATCCATCGGAAGCCTTGATGATGAGCTGATTTTCTATCTGGAATCAAGAGGAATCAGTGAAGAGGCTGCATATGAGCTGATGGCAAAGGCAAGATTAAAGGCTGTCTGCAAGAAGATTCCGGTTGAAGGTCTTCGTGCAGAACTTAACGAAATGTTAGATGGCGAGGAGCCGGTTGGAGAGGAGCAGTAAAATGACGACAGAAGAAAGGAAGGCAGAAGATGCACGCTTTCGCCAGGAATATCCACTGTTTGCACAGTATCCAGAGCTGATTTATCTGGATAACGCAGCGACCACGCAAAAGCCATCATGTGTCATTCAGGCAGAATCAGCATTTTATGAAAAATATAATGCTAACCCATTCCGTGGTGTTTATGAGCTGGCCGAGTTTGCTACAGAGCATTATGAGGAGGCTAGAGCAGCTGTTGCAGAGCTTCTTCATGCAAATACAGATGAGATTGTTTTTACCAGAAATGCATCAGAGAGTCTGAATTTGATTGCATACAGTTTAGGAAATCTTGTGCTTCGTCCTGGCGATGAGGTTCTTGTCAGCATTATGGAACATCACAGCAATCTGCTTGTATGGCAGCAGGCAGCAAAGCGCACTGGAGCAACGCTTCGTTATCTTGACTGCACACAGGATGGAAAGATTACCGCCGAGATGGTAGAGGCTGCTATTACTGATAAAACAAAAATCTTCGCTGTGACTCAGATTTCAAATGTACTGGGATGGAAAAATGATATTAAATCATTTGCAGAGATCTGTCATAGAAAAGGCTGTCTGATTGTAGCAGATGGCGCGCAGAGCGTTCCTCATATTGAGGTCGATGTCAAGGCACTTGATGTTGATTTTCTGGCATTTTCCGGCCATAAGATGATGGGACCAATGGGTATTGGTGCGCTGTATGGAAAGAAGGAATTGTTGGAATCAATGCCGCCGTTCTTATTTGGCGGAGAGATGATTGATACTGTCACAAGAGAGGGTGCCGTGTATGCACCAGTTCCGCATAAGTTTGAGGCAGGCACTGTTAATGCAGCAGGTGCAGTTGGACTTATGGCAGCGATCCGTTACTTAAAAGAGATTGGATTTGATACTATTGAAAGACGTGAGGCAGAATTAACGCAGTATGCAGTAAAGCGCCTTTTGGCAATTCCTGGCGTGCACATTCTTGGTTCACAGGATCCAAGTGAGCATCACAGCATTGTGACATTCCTTGTTGACAATGTGCATCCGCATGATGTTGCATCTATTCTTGATATGGATCACATTGCAGTACGCGCAGGTCATCATTGTGCACAGCCGCTTCTGCAGCATTTAAATACGTCAGCAACCACACGTGCAAGTTTTGCATTTTATAATACAATGGAAGAGGTTGATGCTCTGGCAGAGAGCCTCGCTCAGGTAAGAAGGAGGATGGGTTACGTTGACTAACAAAACCTTTTATAATGAAATTTTAATAGATCACAACATGCATCCGGGTCACAAGCATGATTTAGACGATGCAAACATGGTGATGGAAGGCTTAAATCCAACATGTGGTGATCATATTTGGCTGAAGCTCAAGGTTGAAGATGGCGTGATCGTAGATGGCTCCTTCGTAGGCGAGGGCTGTGCAGTTTCCCAGGCATCTGCTGATATGATGCTCGATCTGATTATCGGACAGAAGGTAGAGGATGCCGAGAAATTGGCAGATAACTTCTTAAAGATGATCAAGGGAACAGCTACAGAAGAAGAAATTGAAAGTCTTGAAGAAGCATCTGCGCTTGAGGATATCGCGCATATGCCGGCACGTGTAAAGTGTGCGGTGCTCGGATGGCATACCATGGAAGAGATGCTTAAATGTGATAAGTGCAGCGGACATGGGGAGTGCAGTCACTGCAACCCGGAAGGGTAATAAGAAAAGTTTTGCTTAAAGAGTCTTACTGGTTTCTTTAAATTGAGATCAGTAAGGCTTTTGTAACTTTAAAATAAGATTCGATAAATTGTTTTGGTAAAATACCTTGTAGGGGGCACAGATTCATGATATCCTAAAAGCATTAAATACGCGTAGAGTAGAAGATCAGACAGGAGGCGTTGTATGGCAAGAACGATCAGTATCGGAAATCAGAGCTTTCAAGAGATTCGAGAAAAGGGCTATTTCTTCGTGGACAAAACCAGTTTTATTAAGGAGTGGTGGGAGTCGGCAGATACCGCAACGCTGATTACCCGTCCGCGTCGTTTCGGTAAAACGATGAATATGGATATGTTAAATTGTTTCTTTTCCAATCGCTTTCAGGGCAGAGGCGATCTGTTTGAGGGACTATCGATATGGAAAGAAGAAGCATACAGGAGATTACAGGGGACGTATCCAGTCATTTTTGTAAGTTTTGCAGATGTAAAACAGGACAATTGCAAGGATGCAGTGCAAAAAATTAAAAATATTATTGCGCAGGTTTATCGCCAGTTTTTTGATGAGCAGGATGAAAAACTGCCTAATCAAATTGCACAGGTAATGCGTGCAGATATGAGTGATGTTGTGGCGCAGGGAGCGTTGCAGCGATTGTCAGAGGAATTAGCAGGGCGATATGGAAAAAAAGTCCTTATTTTTCTGGACGAATATGACACACCAATGCAAGAAGCGTATCTGCATGGATATTGGGATGAATTTACTGGATTTATCCGTGGATTGTTCAATTCTACATTTAAGAGCAACTTTTTTATGGAGCGGGGAATCATGACAGGAATTACTCGTGTTTCCAAGGAATCGGTGTTTTCTGATTTAAATAATTTAAGCGTGGTAACGGCAACGTCTGAAAAATATGCATCATGTTTTGGCTTTACACAGAAGGAAGTGACAGAAGCGCTTGAAGAGTACGGCATGGCAGAGGCAAAAGAGGCGGTAAGACAGTGGTATAATGGTTTTACGTTTGGTAACCATCGGGATATTTATAATCCGTGGTCAATCACGAATTTCCTAAAGGAAAAACGCTTTCTTCCATACTGGGCATCAACAAGTTCGAATGGTCTTGCCAGTCAGCTAATTCGCACGGCATCGGCTGGATTAAAGGAAAAAATGGAAGCTTTGTTAAATGGACAGGCTATTACTGTAAATTTTGATGAGCAGATTGTGTACAGTCAGCTTGATGATAATGAGAGTGCGATCTGGAGTTTGCTGACAGCGTCGGGGTATCTAAAAATTGAGAAGGTTGAATATCGAGGTATTTTATTTGAACCCTGGTATACATTGTGTATTACAAATCTTGAGACAATAAGCATGTTTTCTGCGATGTTTAAGGGATGGTTCTCTAGCTCGGATGCGAATTATAATGGTTTTATCAAAGCATTGCTTGGTGGTAATTTAAAAGAGATGAATCTCTATATGAATGATGTCGCATTGGCAACGTTTGGTAATTTCGATACGGGAAAGCATCCGTCAGTGAGAACACAGCCAGAGCGTTTTTATCATGGATTTGTTTTGGGACTTTTGGTTGAACTGCGTGGGCGCTACAGCGTGCAATCGAATAAGGAAAGCGGCTATGGGCGCTATGATATTTGTCTGATTCCTCAAAATCACACCGATCCAGCTATGGTATTGGAATTTAAAGTGCATGATCCAGATGAGGAAAAGACACTTTCGGACACGGTAACGTCCGCATTAAAACAGATTGAAGAAAAAGCGTATGATGCTGTTTTGCTTGATGCAGGAGTGGGTAAAGAACGGATTCATCATTACGGTTTTGCTTTTGAGGGAAAGGCTGTGTTGATTGGAAGTGATGATGCAAAGACATATAAGTAGAATGGAAAGTTAGACAAAAGGAGGAGGGGGACTGATGCGATATAAGATTGCCATTTGCGATGACTGTGATGTGGACAGACAATATATTTTGAACATGGTTACTTTGTGGGGAGAGAGAAGCGGTCATATCGTCCACATTGATACATTTTCTTCTGCTGAGAATTTTTTGTTTCATTATGCCGAGGAAAGCGACTATGATATTTTGCTGCTTGATATTGAGATGGGAGAGATGGATGGCGTCACGATGGCAAAAAAGCTGCGAAAAGAAAACGATACCGTCCAAATTGTGTTTATCACAGGATACTCCGATTATATTTTGGAAGGCTATGAGGTGGCAGCGCTTCATTATCTGATGAAGCCGGTGAAGACAGAGAAGCTTTGTGCGGTACTTGACCGTGCAGCGCAAAAGCTTGCAAAGAATGAAAAGGTACTGAATTTTGAGGTCGCTGGAGAGATGATTCGCGTACCAATTTACCAGATTCGATATGCAGATGTATTTGGCAACTATGTGACGATTCATGCATCATCGGATGTTACCGTAAAAATGACGTTGAGTGAGCTTGAAAAGCAGCTCGACGAACGCTTTTATCGCGCAGGGCGTTCCTGTATTGTCAATTTAAGTCAGATCAGCCGTGTAACCAAAGCAGAAATTAAATTGAGTGATGGAACCGCGATTCCGTTGCCAAGAGGTGCTTACGACGGTATTAACCGCGCGATTATCAATATGAGGTGAAGCCAAGATGAAGCGAATGAGACTGTTTTCAAAGAAAATCGACAAGCAGATTGCATCCTATCAGCAGGAACTGATTGAGACCCATTATCGGGAGGTGGACAATATGTATCGCCAGATTCGCGGCTGGCGGCACGACTACCGCAACCACATTCAGACGATGAAGGCATATGCTGCTGCCAAAGATTGGGAGGCCATCACGCATTATCTTGACCTTTTGGATGAGGACCTGCAAACCGTAGATACCGTAATCAAGACAGGAAATCCAATGACTGATGCCATCTTAAATTCAAAGATTTCCCTTGCAAAAGCGAAGAATATTGAAGTCGTGGCGGATGCGCATATTCCGGTTCGATTGAAATCTTCCGAGATTGATCTGTGCTGTATTATCGGCAATCTTTTTGACAATGCAATCGAGGCAAGTGAGAAGCTGCCGGAAGGACAGCGTGTGATTCGCGTGTATATGGATATGCGGGGAACACAGCTCTACATCTCCTTTACCAATTTTACAGCAGGTAAAAAACTGAAAAAAGAGGGAAAGCTGTTTCGCAGCACAAAAGGAGCGGGACATGGACTCGGGCTTGTCCGTATTGATGCGATTGTGGAGCGACTGGATGGCTATATCAGCCGTAACAGCGAGGATGGTGCATTTACAACGGAAATTTTGCTCCCACAATTATAAGAAGGATAAGAATGTGCGATTCATCCCCTTAAAATGACAATTCGTCCCCAGATTCTTTGGGGGCGAATTTTTGTGTTACGATAAAAGGCAGAAAGGATGGTGTTTGATGGAATGAAAGAGAAAACAAAAAATGCTTCAAGAAACATGTCAAGAAATGCTTCAAGAAATACTTCAAAACCAAAATACAACATGGCACAAAATACGTGGTTCATGATTCGGCTTGCCTGGACATCGAAAGAGAAAAAGGTCCTTGTACTGAGTCTTCTTGCAGCCGTCTTAGCAGTTGCACGAAATCTAATCAATCTGTATGTGTCACCTGTGATACTTTCTGTGGTGGAACGACAGGCGGGAGTATACACATTGATGCTGACAATTCTGGCATTTGTACTGATGCTGATGGTAGTATCGGCAGCGGCGGCGTATGTTGATCGAAATACAATCTGCGGAAGAATCAGTGTTCGCTGCGAGCTGCTTACGATGCTGAACAAAAAGGCAGCGACGACGTCCTATCCGAATTTGTTTAATGACAAATATCAGAAACTGAGTGCCAAGTCACAGGAGGCAATCAGTTCCAATGGAGAGGCAACAGAAGCCATATGGACGACACTCACAGATCTTTTGACCAATCTTGTTGGTTTTGCCTTTTATGTGATTCTTCTGTCATCGGTTCAGCCATTTTTGATGCTGGTTGTTCTGGTAACGACAGGAATCAGTTATGCTGTGAGCAATTCGCTGAATACATGGGGCTATCGTCACCGCGAGGAAGAAGCAGAGTACGAAAAGCAGATGAACTATCTTACAAGAAATGCGAGAGATCTGACAGCAGCAAAGGATATTCGCATTTTTGGACTGCGCACATGGCTTGAGGAATTGCACGACAAGGCAATGGGAGCCTATACTGCATTTCAAAAGAAGGCGCAGAGCGTATACATCTGGGCAAAGATTGTAGATCTGGTACTGACGTTTTTTCGCAACGCCATCGCGTATGTATATTTGATTGGCCTTGTGGTTGCAAACAATCTTGATGTGGCCGAATTTCTTTTGCTTTTCAGTGCGATTGGTGGCTTTACTGTCTGGGTGACCGGAATTCTTGATGGCTTTCAATTCCTTCATAGGCAGTCACTTGATATTTCGACGGTTCGCGAATGCCTGGAATTTGATGAGTCTTTCTGCTTTGAGGGCGGTGAACCAATTCCACAAAGGGCAGACGGGCAATATGAGATTCGCCTTGAGAATGTCTCGTTTCGATATCCAGAAGCCGCCAAGGATACCCTTTCCAATATCAATCTTACGCTTCATTCTGGTGAGAAGCTTGCCGTAGTCGGTCTGAATGGTGCCGGAAAAACGACGCTCATTAAGTTAATGTGCGGCTTTCTTGACCCGACAAAAGGGCGTGTTTTGCTAAATGGAATGGATATTCGCCTTTTTAATCGGGCAGAGTATTATGAATTATTTTCAGCGGTATTTCAGACCTTTTCGCTGTTGGCGGGGACGATAGCCACGAATGTTGCGCAAAGCTGCGAGCAGATCGACATGGAGCGAGTAAGAAACTGTGTGGAGAAAGCGGGACTGCGCGAGAAAATCGAATCCTTAAAGGATGGCTATGAAACATATTTGAATCGACAAGTATTTGAAAATGCGATTCTTCTTTCAGGAGGAGAAACACAGCGCCTTATGCTGGCACGTGCGCTCTACAAGGATGCACCGTTTGTTGTTCTTGATGAGCCGACAGCAGCCCTTGACCCGATTGCAGAGTCGCAATTATATGAAAAATATAATGAGATGACAAAGGGAAAGTCATCGGTGTATATTTCGCACCGACTGGCATCGACTCGTTTTTGTGACCGCATTCTTTTGATTGCAGATGGCAAAATCAGCGAGGAGGGAACACATGAGCAGCTGTTAGCACAAGGCGGCAGATACGCCAAGCTTTATGAGGTGCAGAGCAACTATTATCGGGAAAGAGAGGATTGCCATGAAGGAAACAGCGAAAAAGAAAAATAAGAAAACGGATGAAAAGATGGATAAAAAGACAGATAAAAAGGCGACAGAGACAAAGGCAACGGGCAGAAAACAGACAAAAAAGCAGCTGTCGTGGCGTGAGGTCATCGGTCTTACGAATCGGGCGATTGGAATTTTTTATAAGCGAAATCCCCAGATGATTGTGTCGCGCATTTTTATGATCGTCTGGTCCTCACTGACCCCTTATGTGGGAATTCTTCTTTCTGCGCTTATTATTGATGAGCTGGCGGGGGCGCGAAACATCGAACGCTTGAAGTTATTAGTCGGTATTACGCTCATAGCAGAGGCAGCAATCGCACTCGTGTCTGCCTTTTTAAGCAAATGGAGGCAAACACAGAACGCAGGAATGCTGTTAAAAATAGAAAAGCTTCTGTCTGAAAAAATGCTCGATATGGACTTTGCAAGTCTGGATGATACCCATACATCAGAATTATTATCTACGATACGTCAAAATATGAACAGCAGTGGATGGGGACTGTACAATGCGTTTCTTTCCTATGAAAAAGTAATCTCTTCGATTCTGACGATTCTTGGTGGTATTTCGCTGACCGTTTCCTTATTTCTTAGTAAAGTGCCAGAGAATGCGAATCGCTCATTTGCAATTTTAAACAATCCTCTAGTCGTGATAGGTGTCATTGCGGTGATGCTAGCGGTTACCTTTCTTGCGCCAGTCTTTGAAAACAAGGAAGGCAGCTATTATGCAAAGTATGCAGGTAGTCAGAATCTGGGAAATCGACTCTTTTTCTTCTTTGGATGGCTGGGCTACTCAAAGGAACTTGCAATGGATATGCGAATATACCGTCAGGATAAGATTTGCGACAAATACAACCGAAACAAAGAGGGCCCGTTCGCGTCGAATGGACTGCTTGCGCATTTGGCCTGGGGACCGATTGGACTATGTGCAGCGGCTGCAAGTGCCGTATCCGTTCTGTTTACTGGCGTGGTCTATGCGTTTGTTTGCTTAAAGGCATTGGCAGGTGCGTTTGGACTCGGAGCCGTTACGCAATATGTGTCCTCCATTACGAAGGTTTCGACTGGTATGTCAAGCTTTCTTGCTGCGTTTGGCAGTATGCGAAACAATGCGCCGTTTCTTGAGATAACCTATGAATTTCTTGACATTCCAAATGAGATGTATCAGGGCAGCCTTACCGTTGAAAAGCGCCGCGATCGAAAGTATCAGGTTGAATTTTGCAACGTTTCCTTTCGCTATCCGGGCAGTGAAAACTGGTCGCTTCGCAATGTCAATATGAAATTCGATATTGGAAAGCGTCTCGCAGTTGTGGGAATGAATGGAAGTGGAAAGACAACATTCATCAAGCTGTTATGTCGCCTGTATGATCCGACTGAAGGCGTTATTCTTTTAAATGGAATTGACATCCGAAAATATAATTATCGGGAATATATGGATATTTTTTCAGTTGTCTTTCAAGATTTTAAATTGTTCGCGCTAAAGCTTGGTGAAAATGTGGCAGCAAGCGTCAGCTATGAACAAGATCGAGTAGTAGACTGCCTTGAGAAGGCTGGCTTTTCTGAGCGTTTGGCAAAGTTGGAAAATGGCATAGAAACCTACCTTTATAAGGATTACCAAAAAGACGGTGTGGAGGTTTCCGGTGGCGAGGCACAAAAGATTGCCATAGCCCGCGCACTCTACAAGGATGCACCATTTATTGTTCTTGATGAGCCAACTGCGGCACTGGATCCGATTGCAGAGGCAGAAATCTACAGCAAGTTTGATGAGATTGCGGGCGATAAGACGGCGATCTATATTTCGCATCGTCTGTCCTCATGCAAATTCTGTGATGAAATCCTTGTCTTCCACAAAGGGGCAGTAATTCAGCAGGGCACACACGAAGAATTGGTTGCAGATACACAGGGAAAATACCACGAGCTGTGGCATGCACAGGCACAGTATTATACTGAGTGAGAATTCGGCATATTTAAAGGGGTATATGTTTTAAATGAAACAAAATCATAACATAATCAATAAGAGATGTTATAAAAATATAACATGAGCGGTTGACTTTGTTCGTTTTTGTGATAGAATAATAGTACACAGAGATGAGAAAAGGAGGGTTGATTATGAATGAAAAGTTGGGTAACCGTATTAAAGAGCTAAGAAGTGCAAAGCAATTCACGCAGGAGCAAATTGCAGAGCAAATTGGAGTGAGCAGACAGAAATATGCAAGGATTGAGAGTGGCGTTAATAGCGTTACGTTGGATATTCTTTCTAAAATTGCAGCAGTTCTTGATGTAACGGTAGGTGACATAACAAAAGTACTGGATGAGACTCCAACAGTCGAGTACAGAGCAGGAGAAGAGCACGGGTCTTCTAAAAAAATATTTGATATGCTTGATCTATTTTATGCAAATAAGCATGTATGCGAAAAACTTCAGCACAAGGATATGATTTAGGAGGTGCTCAAATGCAAGAGAGTACAGAGCGGGAAATTCGTATTAAAGCGAATTCACTTAGAGAAAAGTGTAATGTCAGCAGATATGGAATTGTTGATTTGTTCAAGGATTGTGAAAGCTTGGGATATAAATTATTAAGATATCCTCTTGGAGAGAATGCAGATCTTGGCTTTAGTGTAAAAAAAGATAATGATACTATAATTTTTACAAATAGTTGTATTCGATTATCGAGAGAGATTTTTACACTTGCTCATGAAATCGGTCATATTCTTTTTCATTTAAAGGATGGTAAATCTTTTATTGATGATAATATGACAATAAATGGTCGAAGTACAGATGAAAAAGAAGAAGAAGCGAACTACTTTGCTGTTTGTTTGTTAATGCCATTTGATCAGGTGAATCGGTTTATTGATTTAGAAATAGAGAAAATTCCTGGAAAAGGATTATCTGCAATGGACATTGCCCGTATTATGTCAGAATTTAATGTAAGCTTTGATATGGCATTAAACCGACTGGAACGTTTGAAATTTATAGACTCAGAGCAGAGATTGTGTCTCGACAATGAAAAAATTGAGAAGAAGGTTGGAAATCTGCTTCGCAGTGTTGGTGGAAATGCAAGATTAAATTTGCCTAGTAATGAGATTCATATTCCGTATGAGTATATTGATTATGTAATATATAATTACAATCATAACGCAGTACCGAAGGAAACATTGGAAAAGGTATTAGACTGTTATCATCTTACTATTGATGATGTTAGTGATAAGCTTGTTGAGCAGTGTGATGATGACGATGATTTGGATGAGTTGATAGGAGGTTTAGACAATTGAGAGCCTCTTTGGACACGAATGCTATAATTCATTTTTACAAGGCTGGACTACAAGATGAACAATGAAAAATCTCGTTTGTTTCAGTGGTAGCATGCTGGAACAAATGAGATTTTTATCTCTACTACAAAATGGATATTTGCAACGAATTTTAACTAATTTGAAAATCTCTTCCTGTTTTTCAAAAAAATACATTGCAGCCTGCACCCTGCCTGTTTATAATAAAATCAGCAACTAATTGTACAAGGAAAAATAAAATGGAGGTACCAAAATGAATCAGGCAAACTTAGCTAAATTGTTTCATAATTACATTGAAAGCTACAATGTATTGACAGATGCGGAACACGATGAGCTTTATAAGTGGAGAGCGGTAAATCATTTTCAGAAGCATTGGAATCTTGAAGCCGATGAATTTGGTGAGATGTTTAAACAGGCGATGGAGCAGTCCTTTAATATTGTAAATAACAGTATTGTGCAGCCGGCAAACGGAATTGTTTTTCTGTGTAAGCAAGATAAGAAAACAGAAGAGGAAGTACGGGAAGAATTTAGAAAGCTGCTCGCACCAGATGGTGGTGATATCAGGGCGAGACAGGATCGGATTGATACATTTGCTGCAGCAATTAATGAAAAGTTACAGAATGCTGTACCTGGCAAATGGAAGTATGATCAGGATAGAAGATCTATTATTATGTATCTGAGTTTTATTTCTCCAGATGACAATTTCATGTTTAAATCAACTGAGGCAAGAGCCTTTGCAAATGGCTGTGAATTTGGGGAAGATATCGGAAGCGGTCAGACGTTTAGACTTGATGTGTATTATCGAATGTGCAGAGAACTGGCAGAAGAAATTAAGAAGAATGAGAAACTGTGTGCGCTTTTAGAGGATAAACTGCAAGCCGAAGCAAATGTCGATGAGAATGAAACAAACTCAATCACAGAGGTTGCTGGCCGCTACAATATCTATGCGTATGATATCATTTATTGCGCGCATGCCTATAATTTGTATGGCGATATTCCAGTTCGTAAAAAAACAAAATTAAGCAGCATCGAGCAGAAAAAGCAGGACAGACAAATTCGGATACAGGAACTAGCATCACAGCGTGATGAGGCAAAGGAACAGATTGAGCAGGTGGACGCTCAGTTAAAAGAAAATTCACTGCCAGATCTTACTGGCATGACCGTAAAAAACATTCGCTATGGGGCAGGAACAGTAGCAGAGCAAAGTGGCAAATATCTCACCGTGGAATTTTCAGCCGGTACAAAGAAGTTTGTGCTTCCAGATGCAGTGGCAAAAGGCTTTTTAAAGATCGAAGATGCGGATACCATGGGAAGTTTTGAAAAAATTGGCTTGCTTACGGAAAGAAAAGAAAAATATACGAGAGAAATTGAAATGCTGACGACAGAGATCACGAGATTAAGTCAGATAAAGTGAAAAATAAACCAATAAAGAGTCAGTATTTTAATATAGAAAATCTACTAAGAACATAAAATAAAAAAAACAGGAGGAAAAGATGTAGAATGGAGAATTTTAAAGAAAAAATGCAGAAGTCTGGTATGGACACCTGCAACCGATGGGGAATTTATGAGGTAGCACTTGATGGCCCAAAGGAGGGCAATCCGTTTACCGAGCAGCGTGTGACGGGAACATTTCACAGCATAAATGAGACCGTATCATGTGATGGATTTTATGATGGAGATGGCATTTACCGTATTCGTTTTATGCCATCCTTTGAGGGAGAGTATACCTATCAGATTCAGACCACATTTGGCAAAGAATATGAAGGCCATTTTACAGTTATAAAGCCAAAGGAGAACGCTCATGGGCCAGTGCGCGTTGCAAATACTTATCATATGGCTTACGAGGATGGCACGCCATACTATTCAATTGGAACGACCTGCTATGTTTGGGAGCTACAGAGCGATGAATTAATTGAGCAAACATTTGATACACTCAAAAACAGTGCATTTAATAAGATCCGTTTCTGTATTTTTCCGAAACACTATGATTATAACCTGCGTGAGCCGCGCTCCTACCCATATGAGGGTACCCCTATGGATTCGAGTGTGCTGACACCGGAAAATTTCTGGGATTATACCGGAAAGACCGAGGGCAATCACTGGGATTTCACACGCTTTAATCCAAAGCATTTTCAACATATTGAAAATTGTATTCGTCGTCTTGGTGAGCTTGGAATAGAGGCAGACCTGATTATGATGCATCCGTATGACCGCTGGGGCTTTTCGCAGATGACAAAAGAGCAGGACGATCTTTACTGGAACTATGCAGTTGCTCGCTTTAGTGCTTTTGCAAATGTATGGTGGTCACTGGCAAATGAGTATGATCTGATGCCACATAAAGCAATTCAGGATTGGGAGCGATATGCATCAATTCTGTGTGAAAAGGATCCATATCATCATATGCGTTCCATACATAACTGTGTGTCATTGTACGATTTTTCAAGACCGTGGATTACACATTGCAGCGTACAGCGCACTGATTTATATAAGAGTTCTGAAATTACAAATGAACTCCGTGAGCGTTATCATAAGCCTGTTGTGCTTGACGAAATTGCTTATGAGGGTGATATACAGCATGGATGGGGAAATCTGACAGGAGAAGAGATGCTTCGCCGATTCTGGGAAGCAGCATGCAGGGGCGGCTATCCAGGTCACGGAGAGACCTATTTAAATAAGGAAAATATTTTGTGGTGGTCACATGGCGGTATTCTTCATGGCGAGAGTCACAAGCGATTTGGCTTTTTATTAGATCGTTTAAAGGAAACACCAGGTCTTGGTCTGATGCCATATTCGCGCACGTGGGATGAAGTGTGTGCTGTGCCGCAGGAGATTACGCCTGGAGAGGCCGAGTGTGGCTGCAAGGAATATTATCTGATTTATTACAGCTTTATGCGTCCAACCTTCCGTGAGTTTCATTTCGACGATAAGTCAAGCTGGCATGTGCGCGTGCTCGATACTTGGAACATGACAATCGAAGATCGCGGCAGATTCCAAGGTAAATTCAAGGTAACACTTCAAGCAAAGCCGTATATGGCCGTGCAGATCTGGAGAGAGGGAGCGGAGGTACACCTTAAATAATAGATAGAAAACCTTTCGGCAGCGATAAGGTGCGCAATTTGCATCTTACCGCTGCCTTTGCGCATCTTGCCGTGAATTGCTTGTCGTATATTCCTAATTTCGCTATCCTTATATTAGTGAATGATATTCATGAGATATCAGTACTCAGGCGACGCCGTAACCAAAGCAGACTTTTGAAAAACTTGGCAGAGGTTTCGATGATTGTGCTTTACTGAGGCAATCGTCTGCTTCTCAGCCGGATTCCTCGTTCGAAGCCTTTCGTAACTTAGATAGCCCGTGAATATATAAGGGAGGAACGCATATGCAATCAGAGATCACCATAAAAAATCTAAAAAAGTACTTCGCTGAAATCAAAGCCGTCGATGACATTAGTTTTACCGTGCAAAAAGGGGAATTGTTTGGTTTTCTAGGTGTAAATGGAGCTGGAAAATCCACAACAATTCGCATGATGTGTACGTTGTTTTCGCCGACAGATGGAGAGATTTGGATTGGAGGACAGCAGGTTGGAGTACATGATGAAGAGATTCGTCAGAAAATTGGTGTCGTTTGGCAGGAGAATGTGTTAGACGATCGACTGACAGTTAAGGAAAATTTGCAGGTACGCGCAGCAATGTATCAGACAAAGAGTTCTTGGCAAAAAGAGCGCATCCAAACCGTCTGCGAAAAGCTTCATTTAGAAGACATTTATACAAGACGATATATGAAGCTTTCCGGTGGACAAAAGAGGCGATGTGAGATTGCGGCAGCACTGCTAAACAATCCAGAGGTTTTGTTCTTGGATGAGCCAACAACTGGTCTTGATCCGGCTACGAGAAAGCAAGTCTGGGAAAGTGTGAAATCTCTTCAAAGAGATGACAGAGTGACAGTATTTTTGACAACTCACTATATGGAAGAGGCAGCCGCAGCAGGCCACATTGCAATTCTTGATAAAGGGAAAATTTGTGAGTTTGGAACACCACAGGAATTAAAAATGCGCTACGCAAAGGATACACTGACGTTGTATTATAAACAAGAGAAACACACACTTACTTCTGATAATGAAAAAATATATGATACAATACCGATAACAGCAAAATCAGAGATCCGTGTATTAGAAAACAGCATGGAAGCAATCCCAATTTTAAATCAGTTATCAGATCAGCTTGAAGGCTTTGAGTTGCAGCAGGGTACTATGGATGACGTGTTTCTGGCAGTTACTGGAAAGAGCTTGAAAGGAGGCAACATATGAGCGAGATCAAAGCAATGACAAAGAGAAATCTGTTAATTTATTTTCGAAACAAAAGTGCTGTCTTTTTTTCGATATTATCAGCACTGATTTTGCTTGCAATTATGGTTGTCTTTCTTGGAGAGTCGTCATCAGAGGGTTTGCTTGACGCATTGAATCAATATGGAACTGGCACAGCAGAGGAAAATGCAAAAAATGCCTCGTGGCTGGTTCAATTGTGGATTATGGGTGGTATTCTGGGTATTAACAGCGTAACAGTGTCGCTAACTGCGATTGGTGCAATGGTAGAGGATGAAGAAAGAGGACGGCTTCGCGCCTTTTATGTGACACCAGCAAGTCGTTTTTATCTGTCACTGGGTTATATTTTGTCAGCTTGGGTTAGTGGTATGGTGATTTGCCTTACGACATTGGCAGTGGGAGAAGGGTTCTTTGCATTAAAAGGACATACAGTACTTGGAATTGTTGATCTGGTATCACTTGTTGGTGTGATTGCATTAAATACGTTTGTATTTTCAGCAATTGGCTATTTGGCAGCATTGTTTATACGCACAGGAAGTGCATGGAGTGGTATGTTGACTGTGGCTGGTACACTTGTAGGTTTCTTGGGTGGTACTTACATTCCAGTGGCGTCCATGTCTGAATGGCTTCAAAATGTGGTAAAATTTCTTCCAGTGATTCATGGAACTGCTCTGATGCGAAGATTTTGTATGCAAAGTGCATCTAAAACAGTTTTTGCAGGAATGTCAGATACCGTACAGACTGTATTTTTCGAACAGATGGGTGTCACACTAAAAAATGGCGCACAGACAATCAGTATATTGGGACAGATTTTACTATTGATTGCTTGGGCAGTGGTTGTCATCGCAATTGCAGCTGCAATCGCAAAAAGAAGAAAATTAAAAGATCGCTAAAGGTCTGAGAGAGGGGAATTTATGAAAGTAACAATACAGGAGTGTTCGGCAGAGGAGGAAGAGGAAGTCCTCATCCGATGCCGTGGAATAGATGAAAGAATCAGTCGACTTCTTAAGGCACTCCAATCCGATCAGGAAAAATTGACGGTATTTGACGGAGAAAAAATGCATCAAGTACAGCTTCGCGATATCTGCTATTTTGAGGCAGTTGACAATCGTGTGTTTGCCTATCTGGATACAAAAGTGTTTGAAATTCATTCAAAGTTGTATGAGTTAGAGCAGCAGTATGGAAATGCAGATTTTTTCAGAGTCTCAAAATCAGTCATCGTAAATTTATCAAAGGTCGATCATTTTAGCCCAATGTTTCAAGGACGCATGGATGCCTGCATGACAAACAAAGAGCATGTCGTAATATCCAGACAATACGTTTCACTTTTAAAGGTTCGATTAGGACTAAAAAATTAGAAGGGAGAAGGAACATGACAAAATTCGAGTTCGTTTTGAATAAATTTTATGAAATTACAGCGTGGTCGCTGTTTGCGGCGGTTGCTATGACAGTATTAAACGGAGACTATGACACGGTTCCAGCCTCTCTTTTGTGGCAGATTCCAGTATTGTCATTTTTAGGAGCACTTTCTTCTCTGATTTATCCTTGGGATCGCGGCATGACAAGAAAAGAGTTTGTGATTCGCATTGCCATTCACTATCTGATTATGAATGGGATTGTGCTTGGTGGTGGCAGCTTGTTTGGCTGGTTTGATATTCATGAGCCGCTGCAGGTTGCTATGATGGCATTATCCGTTGCCATTATCTTTTTCATTATTTCCCTGTATTCGTGGACGAAGGGAAATCGAGAGGCACAAAAGCTGAACCAGCGTTTAAAAAAGCGTAATGACAACGAATCATGATAAATCGAAAAAATATAGTAAATCACATAATTAGACTAGCAGTTAAGTCAATCACAAATGAAATTAACTTTTATTGTGTGATTGATTCTGACTTTTAACTTCAATGTGGTGCTGCTTTCTAAACTCATCAATGGTGGCAAGACCAGTATCCGATACAGGACGAATCCACTTTCCAGAGTAGAGATGACACTGCATGATAATGTAGCGGATCGGCTCATCAATATAGCAGAACGCAAACACGAGAAGAAATGGTGCATGAAAATAAAAATTAGAAAGATATACAAACGGAAGCACCATAAGATACATGAATGTAATCTCCATAATGGAACCAAAAGCGGCATCTCCGGCAGAACGGTAGGTGTCGTTTTGTGCCCAGTTTCCCATACGGATGATGGCAGCAATGCTGTAAATGATAAGCATGCCAGTACCAATTTTATATGATTTTCCTGAAAGGCCGAGCGTATGAAGAAGTGGATTGTGAACGAGCAAAAGTGTCAGACAGGCAATGCTTATAATGGCGCTGCATAGATAAACCAGACGCTTAGCGCGCTCAAAGGCAAGCTCGTGATTGCCGGCACCAACTTCTTTTCCAACGAGAATTGAGGCTGCATTGGAGAAACCACTGAAGAATGCAATGACGAGACCTTCCATAGTACGAAAGACAGCGACGGCAGCGATTGCCTGTTCACTTTGACGTCCCAGAACAACGTTAATCATCATATTTCCAACACCAATCAGAACTTCGTTGCAGATGATTGGGAAGCACTTGATCAGGTAATTTTGCAGAGATTCCTTTGTCCAGCGAAAATGTTTGGAAAATTCCAAGACAAATGGAATCCTTTGATGAAGGATAAATCCAATCAAAATTAAAAGATTCACAACACCGGCAAGAACAGTTCCGACAGCAGCACCAGCGGCACCCATTTCTGGAAGTCCAAATTTTCCAAAAATGAAAAGATAGTTAAAAAAGCAATTGGCGATAACAGAGGCGATGCCGCCATAAAGCGGAATTTTCACGCGTTCGATGGAACGAAGCAGTGCACTCATTGCCATTGACAAAACCTGGAGCGGGTACGCAAAGCCAACAATCCTAAGGTAAGAAATACCAATCGCCTGAATTTCTGGCTTGTCGGTGTAGACTCCCATGATAAAAGAAGGTACTCCGATTGCAAGACCTGCAAAAACAAGAGCAACGGTCATCATAAAAAGAAGCGTCATTCCATAAGAGCGAGTAATTCCATCATGATCCTTTGCTCCCCAGTATTGAGCGAAAAACAGCATTCCGCCGCCAATAAAACCCCAGTATCCGGAGAACATCAAACTGGAAAATTGAGCACATAATCCGACAGCACCGACCGCTTTTTCTCCGATAGAAGCCAGCATAATGGTGTCAACCATACTGCCTGTGGTGGTGAGCAGATTCTGGAGGGCTACTGGTATCGCAATAATTGCAATGTGCTTTAGAAAGTACCCCCAGTCAAATTTTTTCTGCTTCATAAGAAAAACCTCCCCAAAAACAATAATAAAATGCAGAAGCAGCGCTAGTATATCATGGTTTAATATGTTTTTCCATGTAGGATTTTACTTAAATGATATACTTTTTGGAAGAATATGGTCTTGCCATTTTTGTCGTGCTGTACTATAATGACGACAAAAGAAAAGACAGGCAGGTGATGTAGTGAAATATAAAAAAGGAAAATTGTGGAAGATTCCAACGCTTGTCGTATGTGCAGTTTTATTTGGACTATTGGCGGCTGATATCAGTGGATCATATGTGACTGCACCGATTGATGTTGCAGCGTATCATATTTTAAGGTCATTTGAGAGCAGCGCAGCGACAGGATTTTTCAAAATAATGACTAACATGGTTCATCCAGTAGTACTTTTAGTAATAAGTCTTTCGATGATTCATATTTTAAAGCAGCGTAAATATTTTATAGCTTTGCTTGGAAATTTGATTTTGACAGTCCTTTTGAATGTAGCAATCAAGGGTAGTTTTATGAGAATACGTCCGCCGCAGGAGATGCATCTTGTTATGGAGAGTGGTTATAGCTTTCCGAGTGGACATGCCATGGTGGCAGCGTCATTTTATGGATTTCTTGCATATATGCTTAAGCAGGCAGACTTGAAAAAAAGTCAAAGATATGCGCTTACAGTGCTTAATGCGCTGATTGTATTTTTAGTTGGCTGCAGCCGAATTTATCTTGGCGTGCATTATGCAACTGACGTTATTGGGGGATTTTGCGTTTCAGTAATGTATCTGATTTTATATACTGAGGTTATTAGTCATTACTTTGCAGCAGAGGCATTAGATGCGGCACATCATCATTTAGATGTAAAGCAAGAGCTTGTTTTAAGTTTTGCCTATGCATTTCGAGGTATATTTGACGGCATCAAAAATGAACGAAATATGATGATACATTATTCAGTAGTTGTATTAGTTGTAGTTTTTGGTGTCACATTAAAACTGACAGTGACCGAATGGGGCATTTGCCTTATATTATGTGGAATGGTCATTGCACTTGAGCAGGTCAATACTGCAATAGAAGCAGTAGTTGATCTGGTGACAGAGGAACACAAAGAGCTGGCACGTTTAGCGAAAGACACAGCGGCAGGTGCTGTGCTTGTAGCAGCCATCACGGCAGCCATTGTAGGCGGATTAATTTTCTTCCCTAAATTGGCACAGCTTTTTGGATTATAAATTTAACACAAGCAGAAAGGCAGGTAACAGTATGGATTTTAAGGTAACAGATCTTGTAAAAAATGTAGTTTTGGCAGGTATTGGTGCAGCAGCAGTGACAACCGAGAAGGCAAAGGATGTTGCGGATGAACTCGTAAAAAAAGGAAGCCTGACCGTAGAGCAGGGAAAGGTATTAAACGAGGAACTTAAACACAACATTAAAGAAACCTTGGATAATAAGAAAAAAAAGGATGCTTCTGTTGAGGAACTGCTGTCAGCGATGACACCAGATCAGATTGATGCTTTAAAGGAGCTGTTAAATAAGGCAGCTAAGCCACAGGATAAAGAGGCAAAGGCAGAAGCACCACAGGATGAAGAACAAAAGGCAGAGCAAAAAGAGAATACACAGGATGAGTGAGAGAGAAGACAGATCGAGACTTTCTGAAATCATGCAGGTACTGCGGCGTTATCGCATTACAAAAGGGATAACGCCGGTAAAAGTACGTGAGATATTAGAAGAACTAGGACCAACTTATGTAAAGCTGGGACAAATTCTTTCAATACGAACAGATTTAATTTCATCTGAGTATTGCAAAGAGCTGCAGAAGCTGCGCTCTCAGGTCAGTCCAATGCCATATGATGAGGTTAGGGCTGTACTTTGCGAAGCATACAAAAAAGACCCGGAGGATGTTTTTGCATCAATTGTAAAGACACCAATCGGGTCTGCTTCGATTGCGCAGGTTCATGAAGCTTTTCTTAAAAGTGGTGAGCATGTGGTGCTCAAGGTTCAAAGGCGCGGCATTTATGGCACAATGGAAAGGGATGTTGCAATGATGCAGCGTATGCTTCGCTTTGTGCCGCCCACGCTGAAAGGGTTTGTTGATTTAGAGCGTGTGATAAGTGAGTTTTGGTCAGCGGCTAAAGAGGAAATGGATTTTCTTCGCGAAGCTGCAAATATGGAAACATTTTCAAAAAATAATGAGAATGTCGTTTTTGTTGCGTCTCCTAAGTTGTATAGAGAACTGACAACAGCACAGGTTCTCGTCATGGAGTATATTGATGGCTACAGCGTTTCAGATACGCATACATTAGAGCAGGAGGGCTACGACCTAGTTGAAATAGGAGAAAAGCTTGCTGACAATTATGTGCGCCAGATTATGCAGGATGGATTTTTCCATGCCGATCCACATCCAGGAAATCTTCGGATTCGCGGTGGGAAAATTGTTTGGCTTGATATGGGAATGATGGGACGCCTAACGCCAAGAGACAAAAGTCTGATAGCAAAGGCAGTAAAGGCAATCGCAAGAGGAAATAATTCTGAGCTAGTGGATGTGATATTGGCGCTTGGCATTTTTCATGGAAAACCAAATCGAATCCGCTTGTATACCGATATTGAAGGACTCATGACGCGTTATGGCACGATGGATATCGGAAGCATTGATATTGCTGCACTGTTAACAGAGCTGATAGAGATCATGAGTGCCAATGAGCTTGCAATGCCGGCGCAGCTGACACTTCTCGCAAGAGGAATGACTACAATTGAGGGTGTAATTGCAGATTTAAGCCCTCAGGTCAATATCGTGGAGGTAGCGTCGGGACGTATTTCGGCATCATTTTGGGAAAATGTAAATTGGAAGGAAGAACTCAAAAATGAGGGAAGCCAGCTGTATCGCTCCATTAATAGGGCAATGGACATTCCCGTACTAATGGCAGATCTTTTACAGAGCTATCGAAATAATGAGACGAGAATAAAGCTTGATCTTCATGCGACAGAGGATTTGTCACAGATGCTTGAAAAGCTTGTCTCAAAGATGGTTATGGGACTTGTTATAGCAGCACTTCTTCTGGCATCAAGTATTTTATGTACCACACAAATGCAGCCGCACCTGTTTGGAATACCAGCGCTTGGTTTTCTCGGCTACATCATGGCGCTTGCCCTTGCAGGTTATCTAGTGTGGGAGCATTTTAAAAACAAAAATAAATAGCATGCATTAGGCGTGTGATGGCAAAGGCAGGTTTAGGATGATACCATTTGCGATTTTATCAGGCAAAATAAAGACAAAGACAGATGAAAAAGAGATTTGCCTTTTGGAGCTGTCACCTGATTATTTTACCTTTCGTCTGTTAAAAGAACAGGCACAAAAATATGTACAGCAATTATCAGATGCAGGACAGCAAGGCAACATAGTGCTGTCCTTTTTTCAGTTTCAGAAAAGAAGCTATCATGAAGTGATACTAAATTGTACACGGGACGTTGTAAAAATTGAATTGATGCCGCAAAAACAGATGGAGGGGCTTGTCTGCGAGATTCGTGTTGATGTAAAAAACGAAGAATACCGTATATATACGGAACGCTTTAATAAGGAGTATCTGAATTATATATATTTAAAGCTGGATGAGACAGAGGCAGATATGTCAAAGGCATTAGTTGGCTATCCGTCAGAAAAGGAACAAACTTATTCAGATACATTAAAGAAACAGCGAGCAGCATGGACACAAGTACCTAATAAAGCAAAGAAGTCACTGGCAGAGCGAGTAGATGGCATTGAGCTAGATAACCCGGCCTGGTATCAGGCATATCTGTCAAAGCCTCTTAAGGATTTTATTTCTCTTTATTGGGAAAGCAGTGGATGGATTGATATAGATTTATGTAAGATTGCATGGCGTGTACCAAAATATTTTTATATTGGAAATGCATATTGTTTTCATCTGTTTCCTAAAAAGACACAGTTAGAGGCTATGCTTGAAAAGATATGGGGTGATCATATTTTCCCTGTTTGTGTGTTTGCACCTGTTGAAGAAAAAGACCTTATAAAAATAGAAAAAATATTAAAGCTTCTTTCAGATTGGTGTCAAAATAAATGTGTAAAAATTGAGCTTGTAATAAATGATTGGGGAATGGCAGGTCTGATCAGAAAAAAATATCCGAATCAGTTTGTGCTAACGCTTGGCTGCCTTTTGTCAAAACAAAGACGTGACACAAGAATGAACTATGTTAATAGAAATGACAATGAGTTTAGTAAAGAAAAAAGTCAGGTAGATGATCCATTTTACAGACAGTATCTTGCCAAGCATTTTAATATAACGCGTGTGTCATTTCAAAACAGCGGCATTGATCAATCATTTTTTATGCCGGACAGTATGATTGGCATGACGCTTCATTTTCCGTATTTTCAAATGAATACTTCTGGATGGTGTCCGCTTTTGGCAATGCTTTACAGAGGCAGCAGAGGAAGGCAGAAAGCAGTTGATTATTGCCATTGTGAATGTATGAAATATGCATTTGAGTATCCTGATTTTCTTTGCATGACAGGGCGGTATAACAGTATTTTTGGATATAATGATTCGATTAGAATAGAAAAAGAAGGAGTTCGTCTTGTGGCTGGATTTTTAAATACACCATTAAAAAACGATTCGGCAAAGGGGACAAAGCTATGAAAATTACGGCAGGATTAGGCTCTGTTGATGATTATCTTCCTTATGTGGAAGCAGGGGCAGATGAATTTTTTTGCGGCTATGTGCCATATGAATGGATGCAAAACGGAGGATTGACATATCCGCTAAATCGCAGAGAGGTGCTTTATTATAACGTGCAGATCGGATCTGAAAGTGAAATGGAGATCTTAGCAGCACTTGTCAGAAGAAAGAAAAAAATAGTCACAGTAGCGTTAAATGGATTATTTTATGCACCTCATCAATATCTGATGATAGAAGCACTTATTAAGCGTTTGTTTCATATGGGTTTTTCATCATTTATTGTTGGAGATATGGCGCTGCTTGTCTTTTTAAAAAAGAATCTGACAGTTCCGGCAGAAATTCATGTAAGTGGTGAAATGTCGGAATCAAATCATATAATGATTGATGAGATGAGGAGTCTTGGGGCAAAGCGGATTATTTTTCATCGTAAGGTAACACCGCAGGAGATGAAAAGCTGTATTGATTATCAAAAAATGCAGTATCCAAAACAGCCGCTCGAGTATGAAGCTTTTGCATTAAATGAGCTTTGTCATTTTACAGGTGCATTTTGCAGCAGTCTTCATTGTGATGAATTAGCACCTGCCTGCCGTCTACCTTATAGACTTATAAGAACAGAACAATCAGATATTTTGAATTATAAGAGACAGCCAGCTCAGGCAGATCAGGAAAATGCAGGAGAGAATTTTGTGCTTGGACAAAGCGGATGTGGTCTATGTGCACTTTGGCAGCTGCGAGATGCAGGCATTACTCATATTAAGCTTGTAAGCCGGGGAAATTATACGGCGGATACCATAGAAGATATCCGCCAATTAAAAAATGCTCTTAATATTTTAGAAAAATCAACCTGCGAAAAAGACTATAAAAAACAAATGAAAAGCAGGCTGTTTGCAAATGACTGCAGCCATAATTGTTACTATATTACAGAAAATTGACTAGCTGCTGATATGTTGTAATTTAAGATGCAGACAATATATTAGAGTGACCACTGTGTGTGAAGCCATGCATCTGCAAGACAAGGCCAAATGGAAACTTCTGCGTTAGGCTCACGTGAACAAGGATTACCAGGCATATGGTTTGGAAATTCTCTTTCTAAATCTGCCAGCTTTTCTTTGAATACGTCAACATTGGCAGTACCAGCTTTAATCGCATCAATAGTATATTTGAATGGATCTAGTGTATACAGTTCACCGAAGATTCCCTGTGCCCAGGAAGCTGTTGCCAAAGAAAGTCCATGAGGACCCTGTGAGAAAACATGATGAGCAAAGGAAACACCATTTTTCTTGCAGGCATCAGCAAAAAGATAACTGTTTTCAACAGGAACTACTTCATCAGTTACAGTCTGCCACAGAAAGCTAGGAGGTGTCTGTGAAGTTACCTGTGTCTCAAGAGACATATATTTTAATTCATCTGCTGTTGGGTTAGCACCAAGCAGATTTTGCATGGAGCCTTCATGTGTATAAGGACCAGAGGTAATAACAGGGTAACATAGAAGCATTGCATCTGGTCTTGCACTGACATTACTATAGAGCGGATTTTTTTCTTCAATATCATTATAATGTACGCCCTCGCTGGCAGTCAGATGGCCGCCGGCAGAAAAGCCACATGTTGCAATGCAGTCTGGCTTGATGCTGTATTCATTGCTGCGGCTTCTGACAATGCGAACAGCACGTGCAAGATCACGCATTGGCTGATCCTTAAGAGGGATCGTTCCAAGCAGATTTGTCGTGTAGGTGAGAACAAAAGTCTGATAACCCTTATGGTAGAAATCAAGAGCGACAATGCCTGCCTCTGTTGGTGATGCAATATAGTAGGCGCCTCCTGGAACAACGAGCACACAAGGACGCTCTTTATTGTCTTCATGAAGATAGCCAGTCAGAAACGGAACAAATCCGTAGCCCTGAGGCCAGGTGTATTCACCATCTTCCCAGATTGAAAAACGAATTGTTTTCATAAAAAATACCATGCCTTTCCGTATAAATTGCAGCAAAGCTGCTTTTCTTTTTTATAGCACTATTCAGGCTGAATGGCAAGCAGAAAGTTACGTGTAGACATTTTAAAATAGATATTGTAGAATTATTGTAGTGATTGAAAGAAGGAGGCGAACCATATGAGAGTATTAATTTTATCGTGCGGTACAGGCGGAGGACATAATGCAGCAGCAAGTGCGATGAAAGAAGCGTTAGAGGCGTGTGGTCACAGTGCAGATGTATTGAATCCATATACATTAAAAACTAATAAGTTAGCCAAAATTATCGACGTTGTCTATGTACGGCTGGTGCAGATATCTCCGACATTATTTGGCTGTGTTTATAAAATTGGTGATGCCTACCGCAGACTGCCATGGCGTTCACCAGTCTATTTTGTAAATGCACAGATGGTTCCTGTTATGGATAAGTATTTAAAGGAAAATAAATATGACGCGATTTTAATGCCGCATCTGTTTCCGGCGGAGATGGTAACGCAGATGAAGGCAAAAGGGATCAATCTTCCGCCAACGATTTTTGTCGCGACTGACTATGTGTGTACCCCATTTACGGAAGAAACTAATTGTGATGCATATGTAATTCCATCAAGACATGTAAGGTATGATTTTTTAAGAAGAGGAATACCAGAAGAAAAGATAAAATCACTTGGCGTTCCTGTTCGAAAGGAGTTTGCTAAAAAGGTTTCAAAAGAGGAAGCCAGAAAAGAGCTTGGATTAGAGGAGGATACATTTTATCTGCTTGTAAGTGCAGGCAGCATGGGAGCGGGCGGAATTGTGAAAACAATTAAGCTTTTGTATCGTTGGTGCAAAAAGCAAAATAAGAAGCTTGAGAAAAAACGTAAGAACGAGAATGAAAATCAGCGTCAGACAAAGTTGATTATTATATGCGGAAATAATAAGGTACTGTATGAGACACTGCAAAAAATTGTTGGCGATGATGATTGTGTTATATTGACTGGATTTACAAAGCAGATGGCACTTTATCTGAAGGCAAGTGATGTGTGTATTACAAAGCCTGGTGGTCTTTCAAGTACAGAGGCTGCAGTTGCCAATATACCATTTATACATGCAATGGCAATTCCAGGCTGTGAAACAAGAAATCTTGAATTTTTTGAATCATGCGGCATGAGCATAGGTGTGAAAAAAACAAAGGGTCAGCTGATTCGTGCAGTGAATAGAATACAGGGTAAGGAGCTTTGTGAGACAATGAAGCTGGCACAAAGAAAATTTGTGCGTCCAGACAGTGGAATGGCGATCTGCCGTCTGACAGAAAAAATGGTACGGGACAGACAAAATGTAAATTTATAGTAACTACGATTTGACATGGTTATGAATAGCTGCAATTCAGTTATAATTTACAAATTACAAAAAAACCGGCGAGCCTTAGTGGCCAGCCGGTTTCTTGTTTAATAGATCGTGTTCCCAGGTCAGATCCGCATGAGCGAGTCTGTAGAAAAGAATTAAAAGAGGAACAAGAGCGATCCAGATTGATTTTTCATTCATAAATTTACAGAAGACTGAAAGTAAGAAAGCACCAACACAGAAGCAGACAATCATGCCAAGATGTTCCATACCACGATGAAAACCTTTCTGATCATGCTTTCTAAATAGCTTTGCAACGCCAATTCCAACCTGACGAATATGGTTGGTGCAGAAGGTTGTTGCCATCGGAATACCCTCAGCTTGACGGAATGTATTATACTGCATTGAGGCAATAAAGTTAACAGCGACCTGAACAACAGGATCTGGTACTGTTGTTGGAATAAATCCAATGATAAAAAGAATAAGTGCTTCAAATCCAACAAGCCAAGTGTCCCAGCGAAACAGGCCGTAGTGCTTTATTGGTGTAGGGAGAATCTCAGAGGCAATCGCACCAAGAACATAAGCAGATATTGGAATAAAATAGAAAAGTGCGTGCTTAAAGTTGCCCTCTCCAAGTGAAATTCCCAGCATCAAAAAGTTTGCCGTCTGTGCATTACAGAAAACACCGCCGCGTACAACATATGTGTAAGCACCCATAATACCGGAAGTCAGCATTAAAAGATAGAAAACACTTACATGTTCGCATGTAAGATAACCAGAAGAATCATGTCTCAATTTCAGAGTCATTGCAGAACATCTCCTTAATGAAATAGTAGTGTAAAGATATATAATACACTACATATTATTATAAAGCAAAAAGTGATTTTGGACTATGCGCGAAAAGGACAAAAAAACAATGAAAAATACATCGCAAGTTGTCAGTTTCGGGGAAAAAATAAAAAAAGTTCAAGATACTGAACTTCAAAAATAAAACTTGAACTTTTACGGCTGCCGTGCTATAGTGTGCATGTAGGAAATTGAACTAAGATAATAAGGAGTGGATATGGCAGCATTTGCAGAGCGATTGAAAGAGGCTATGGAATTAAAGGGGCTAAAACAGGCAGATGTTATTCGTCTGGCACAGCCATTTGGAGAGCCGGTCGGCATTCGGATCGGCAAGAGCCATATGAGTCAATATGTAAGTGGCAAGACAGAGCCAAGGCGTGATATTTTAAAGGTTTTGGCACAGGCGCTTGAGGTAGATTATCTGTGGCTTGAAGGCGAAGATGTGGCAATGACAGCAGACAGTCAGCCAGCAAAAGAGCAGCAGATTAAAAATTCATGGAGTATAGGAGAAGACGGTATGAGAACATTTAATAAATCATCAAAGCTGGACAATGTATTGTATGATGTGAGAGGACCGGTTGTAGAGGAAGCAAAGAGAATGGAAGATGCAGGTATGCATGTTCTGAAATTAAACATCGGAAATCCGGCACCGTTTGGCTTTCGTACACCAGAAGAGGTTATCTTTGATATGCGCCAGCAGCTTACTGAGTGTGAGGGATACTCTGATTCTAAGGGCTTATTCTCAGCAAGAAAGGCAATCATGCAGTATGCACAGTTAAAGAATCTTCCGAATGTTACGATCAATGACATCTATACAGGAAATGGCGTCAGTGAGCTTATCAATCTGTCTATGCAGGCACTTCTTGATGAGGGAGATGAGATTTTAATTCCGTCACCTGATTATCCGCTGTGGACAGCAACAGCTACACTTGCCGGTGGAAAGGTTGTTCACTATATTTGTGATGAACAGGCAGAATGGTATCCTGATATGGATGATATTAAAAAGAAGATAACAGACCGTACAAAGGCCATTGTTTTGATTAATCCAAACAATCCGACTGGTGCATTATATCCAAAGGAAGTATTAATGGAGATTGTAAAAATTGCAAGAGAGCATCAGTTAATCATTTTCTCAGATGAGATTTATGATCGTCTTGTTATGGATGGAGAAGAGCATATCTCAATTGCATCGCTGGCACCAGATCTGTTTTGCGTAACATTCAGCGGCCTTTCTAAATCTCACATGATTGCAGGTTTTCGTATTGGCTGGATGATCTTAAGCGGAAAGAAGGAGATGGCAAAGGATTATATTGAAGGCTTAAACATGCTTTCTAACATGCGACTTTGCTCCAACGTTCCGGCACAGTCTATCGTACAGACTGCACTCGGAGGATATCAGAGCGTAAATAATTATATTATACCAGGCGGCCGTATTTATGAGCAAAGAGAGTATATCTATAAGGTATTAAATGATATTCCTGGCATCAGTGTTGTAAAGCCAAAGGCAGCTTTTTATGCCTTCCCAAAGATCGATACAAAACGCTTCAATATAGTCGATGATGAGAAATTTGCTCTTGATTTCTTAAAGGAGAAGAAGGTTCTGATCGTACATGGAGGTGGCTTTAACTGGAAGCAGCCAGACCATTTCCGTATTGTATATCTGCCGCGTATTGAGATACTTGAGGAATCATTAAACAATTTGCGTGATTTCTTATCGACATATCAGCAGTAAGGGTTGCTTACACTGAGAATCGCTTCACAAGTTTTGCGGAGACTTCAATTTTACAGGTGTGCTGTTTGGACTCTTCAATTTGAGAGAGAAGTTCACGGGCAGCCACCTCTCCCATATAGTGTCTTGGAATTGAGATAGTGGTCAGTGCAGGATCAATTATGCGTCCCTCAGAAATATTGTCAAAGCCCACTACAGCGATATCTTCTGGTACGCGAAAGCCACGCAGTTTCAGCGCTTTAATGGTACCAATTGCAATTAAATCGTTGTCTGCAAAATAGCAGTCAGCGAGTGTATCGGCGCGGTCAATAATGGCGAGCATATCTGCCATAGCACCGTCAATTGTAGGAGAAAGCTGATGGATTATGCAGCGAGAGCGTGACATTCCATTATCCTGCACCGCACGGAAAAATCCCTCCTGACGTTCAGAAAAATTTCGAAGCGGATATGATGACTGAAGGTATCCAGGCTGTTTTAAGCATCTGCTGATTAAATAGTCAGTGGCAAGATATGCACCTTGTCGGTTGTTTGGCAAAACATAGGTAAAGTCAAGTCCTTCAAAATAGGCATCCATGATGACAACAGGGAACGGAAGTTTAAAAAAAGGTCTGACGACTTCCTCTCGCATTTCTGTTCCAAATAATAGAATGCCCACACAATCAGTTGCGCGTAAATCCTCCAGATAATGATCTAGGTTGTCACGCTTTTCATAGAAATTGACAACTTTTAATTTATAACATTCTTTTTGTATTACAGATTCCATTCCCTCCACCATAGTATCGAAAATAGGAGAATAGGATAAAATAGCATTGTGAGAACGATAGCTGACAGCGTAAATGCTGCCAGCTTTATTTTTTTTAAGAGAAAGTTTTGTAAAATCATAATCATATTTTTCAGCTGCTTCGATAATCATCCTGCGTGTTTCTGTGCTGACGCCAGGCTTATTATTAAGCGCCATAGAAACTGCAGTTTGGGACAGACCAAGTTTTTGTGCCAGTTCTTTGGCAGTAATTGACATAATAGACCTCCTGATTAGAAAATATAATAAAGTGATTGTACATCATGCATCGAAAATACACAAGAAATTTGAATAAAATAAAGTAAAAATAAAGTGAAAAATACTTTATTATCTGTTGGAATAAAGTTGAAACAGAAATATACTAAAGCCAGAAGTTAATTATTAAAACATATCATCAGCAAAAAAAGTGAAAGATTTGATTTTGCTGGGAAGGTGAGGAGAAAAAATGGCAAATATAAAGCTTGGATATGCACCAACAAGAAGAAGTATTTTTAGTGCACCAGATGCGTTAAAATATCGTGGATTGACAGCAGACAGATTACGAGAATTGGGTGTTGATTTTGTTGATATTACGGATGTAAATGAGGAAGGTCTTCTGTATGATGAAGAAGGTCGAAAAAAAATTGCAGAGAAATTTAAAAAGGAAAAGATTGATGGTTTGCTTCTTGCACATTGTAACTTTGGAACAGAGTTTGAATGTGCAAGATTGGCAAAGGAACTGAATGTACCAGTCTTGCTATGGGGACCACTTGACGAAAGACCAGATGAAAATGGTGTACGTCTTCGTGATACGCAGTGTGGATTATTTGCAACTGGAAAGGTACTCAGAAGATTTCAGGTTCCGTTTACTTACCTGACAAACTGCCGTCTGAATGATCCGGTATTTGAGCGTGGAATCCGTGACTTTTTGGCAGTCTGTAATGTAGTAAAGACCTTCCGCAATATGAGAATTCTTCAGATTTCAACAAGACCGTATGAATTCTGGTCAACAATGTGCAATGAAGGTGAGTTGTTGGAAAAGTTTAATATTCAGTTGACACCAATTCCAATGCCAGAGCTTACCGATGAGATGAAAAAGGCAAAAGAGCAGGGAGAAGAAGTAGTAAAGGTTATGCAGTATTGCCGTGAGAACATGGAGATTTGCATCAAGGAAAATGAGCTTGAAAATGTTGCTGCTTTGAAGGTTGCAATGAAGAATTTGATCCAAAAGTATGGATGTCAGGCAGCTGCAATTCAGTGCTGGAATCAGCTACAAAAGGAAATTGGCATTATGCCATGTGCAGCAAATGCGCTGTTAAATGAAGAGGGCATTCCGGTTGTATGTGAGACCGATATTCACGGTGCAATCACAGCACTTTTGGTTGAGGCAGCAGCACTCGATGATACCAGAAGCTTCTTTGCAGATTGGACGATTCGCCATCCAGACATTGCAAACGGAGAACTGTTACAGCACTGTGGACCATGGCCAATTTCAGTTGCAAAGGAAAAGCCAAAGCTGACTTATCCACTTGCATTCTCTCATCCAGGAAGCATCACAGCAGAGGCAAAGCATGGAGAGGTGACACTTGCCCGCTTTGATGGAGATAACGGAAACTACTCAATGCTGTTAGGAAAAGCAAAGGGTGTTGATGGACCAAAAGGAATGGGAACCTATCTGTGGGTTGAGGTTGAAAATATTAAGAGACTGGAAGCAAAAATCGTAGAGGGACCTTATATTCATCACTGTGTAGGAATTCATAAGGATGTTGTAGCAAGACTTTATGAGGCATGCAAGTATATGGGAATCACACCAGATTTGTATGATCCGATTGAAGAGGATGTAAAAGCATATTTAAGAGGTGAATGAGAATGGAAAATTTAAAAGCAAAGGCTTTTGATTTACGAAAAGATGCAGTTGATATTATTGTTGCCGGAAAAGGTGGCCATATCGGCGGCGATATGAGTGTGATGGACATTTTGATTAGTCTGTATTTTTGCCAGATGAATGTGTCACCGGATCGTTTAGAGGATCCAGATCGAGACCGCTTTGTGTTAAGCAAGGGGCATTCGGTTGAGGCTTACTATGCAGTGCTTGCTGCAAAAGGCTTTTTGGATCTGGAAGATGTAAAGGCAAATTTCTCGAAATTTGGTTCCAAATATATTGGACATCCAAACAACAAGCTTCCAGGCATTGAGATGAACTCTGGATCGTTAGGACATGGACTTCCGGTCTGTGTTGGAATGGCACTTGCAGGAAAGATGGATAAAAGATCCTACCGCGTTTATACGGTAATGGGTGATGGTGAGTTGGCAGAGGGCTCTGTATGGGAAGGCTTCATGGCAGGTCATCAGTATCAGTTAGGTAATCTGTGTGCAGTCATTGACCGAAATCATCTTCAGATCTCTGGAAATACTGAGGATGTGATGGGGCATGAAAAGTTGGCAGAGCGCATTCGTGCATTCGGCTGGCATGTGATTGAAGTAACAGATGGAAATGATCTAGATCAGTTAAATGCAGCATTTGAGGAGGCGAAGACCGTGAAGGGACAGCCGACTGCAGTGATTGCAAACACAATCAAGGGATTCGGATCAAGCGTGATGGAGAATAAGGCAAATTGGCATCATAAGGTTCCAACACAGGAAGAATATGATCAGATCATAGCAGATTTTGCAAAGCGAAAGGAGGCACTTCTTCATGAATAAGATTCCAAATAGACAGGCAATCTGTGAAGTATTGATGGATAGAGCAAAGGACGATAAGGACATTGTTGTGCTTTGCAGTGACTCAAGAGGTTCCGCATCGATGACTCCATTTGCCGATGCATTTCCAGAGCAGTTTGTGGAGACTGGTATTGCAGAGCAGAATCTGGTCAGTATTTCGGCAGGACTTGCCAAATGCGGAAAAAAGACATTTGCATGCTCTCCGGCTTGCTTTTTGTCAACAAGAAGCTATGAGCAGGCAAAGATTGATGTTGCCTATTCAAATACAAATGTGACACTGATCGGAATCAGTGGCGGTGTCAGCTACGGTGCACTGGGAATGAGCCATCATTCGGCACAGGACATTGCAGCGATGGCAGCAATTCCAAACATGCGTGTCTATCTGCCAAGCGATCGCCATCAGACAAAAAAGCTGATTCAAGGCTTATTAGAGGATCAGAAGCCAGCCTATATCCGTGTCGGAAGAAATCCGGTTGAAGATATTTATACAGAAGAAAATTGTCCGTTTGAGATGGACAAGGCAACTGTGTTAAAGGAAGGGACGGATGTTGCAATTATTGCATGTGGCGAGATGGTTCGCCCGGCAGTAGAGGCAGCAGAGGTTTTGAAAGAGCAGGGAATTTCGGCAAGTGTCCTTGATATGTACTGTGTGAAGCCACTTGACAAGGATGGCGTGATCAAGGCAGCAAAGAATGCGAAAGTGGTGATCACTGCAGAAGAGCATGCACCGTTTGGAGGTCTAGGCTCTATGGTGGCACAGGTTGTCGGTGAGAATTGTCCGAGAAAGGTGATCAATATGGCACTTCCGGATGCACCGGTGATCACAGGAACCTCAAAAGAAGTATTTGATTATTATGGACTGAATGCACAGGGAATTGCAAAGAAAGCAGCAGAGGCATTGAAAGGATAAATGAATGGCAGCATATATAATCAGCATTGACCAGAGTACGCAGGGAACAAAGGCACTTTTGTTTGATGAGACAGGAACGATTGTGCGTCGAACTGACTGTGCTCACAGACAGATTGTCAATGAGAAGGGATGGGTTTCCCATGATCCAGAGGAGATCTATCGAAATGTGCTTACTGTCGTTTCCAAGCTTCTAGAAGGAATTGATGCAAACTGTGTGGTTGGTGTAGGAATTAGTAATCAGCGAGAGACTACAGTTGCATGGAATAAAATCACTGGCAAGCCATACGGAAATGCAGTGGTATGGCAGTGTGCGAGAGCAACAAAGATTTGCGAGCGAGAGTCCATCGTGCTGATGGCAGATGCGATACAAAAAAAGACGGGAATGAAACTATCACCGTATTTTCCGGCTGCAAAGCTTACATGGATTCTAGAAAATGAAGAGGGAGCGAAAGAGGCAGCAGGCAAGCATGAAATTTGCCACGGAACCATGGATAGTTGGCTTGTCTACAAGCTGACAGGTGGAAAGGAATATCGAACCGATTATTCCAATGCATCAAGAACGCAGCTGTTTAACATTTTTGAATTAAAATGGGATGAACAGCTATGCCATCTATTTGAAATTGATCCGGAAAATATGGCAGAGGTGACAGACTCCGATGGGGTATTTGGTGAAACCGATTTTGATGGAATTCTGCCAAAAAAGGTGCCAATTCACAGTGTAATGGGCGATTCTCATGGCGCTTTGTTTGGACAGGGATGTTTACAGCCGGGTAAAATTAAGGCAACCTACGGTACCGGCTCTTCGATTATGATGAATATTGGAGAAAAGCCGATTTTAAGTACGCATGGTGTTGTGACATCGCTTGCCTGGAAAATAGGCGGACATGTCAACTATGTGTTGGAGGGAAATTTAAATTATACAGGTGCCGTAATCACATGGCTCAAGGATGATTTGGAATTGATCTCGTCGGCGGCTGAGACAGAGGCGCTTGCGAATAAGGCAGTAAAAGAGGATGGACTGTATTTGGTGCCGGCATTTAGCGGACTGGGTGCACCATACTGGGACAGTGACGCGAGAGCAGCAATTGTCGGAATGAGCAGAGTAACTAGAAAGGCAGAGCTTGTAAGAGCAGCACTTGAGTGTATTGCTTATCAGATTACAGATGTTGTAAAAGCCATGTCTGAGGATTCTAAAATTTGTATTGGACAGTTGTGTGTAGATGGTGGTCCGACTAGAAATGCGTATTTGATGCAGTTTCAAAGTGATCTGTTAACTGCTGATGTGATGGTGCCGGATGCAGAGGAGCTATCGGCAATCGGTCCGGCATATGCGGCAGGACTTCGCCTTGGACTGTGGGATGAAACGATTTTTACAAAATTAAAGAGAACTGCTTATAAGCCTTCTATGGAAGATAAAAAACGAACTCAAAAATATGCAGGCTGGAAAGAAGCAGTAAAGTCGGTACTTTGCCATAACAAAATGGCAGGAAAGGATTGAAAAAAATGCATGGAATTACATTGACATCAGCCCCGTCTGACTGGGAGATTTTGCAGCAGACAGACAAAAAGGCCACGGTAACATTAAAGGGAAGCTTTCAGGTACATCCGGCGGCAATACAGGTAGGAGTCGATCATGTCACACCGATTGCGCGTGTCATGAGAGAAGATGACAATATGACCGTGATTCCGTGGACAAAAGCCGATCATTTTACTTGCGATGACCAGTTTCGCGGAACATTTGATATTACGCTGACACTTCCGGCAGGAGGTCCATATCGAATCGATACCAGTCTGGAGACAAAGAGTACCATTCCAGATCTGACTTGGTTATACAGAGGAGATTGTGTGCTTCACCTTGGTGTTGGAAACTTGTTTATCATTGCCGGACAGTCCAATTCAGCCGGATACAGCCGTGATTTCTGTGCAGATGCACCAAGCATGGATGTACACTTATATCGAAACAGAAGTCGTTGGGATATTGCAAGCCATCCGATGAATGAGAGTACATTTGCCGGCTCACTGGCAAATGAAGAGATGGGTGTGCCTGGTGTCTCTCCATATCTTTCTTTTGGAAAGACCTATGCAAAGATGACAGGAATGCCGGTTGGCTTGATTCAGACTTCACTTGGAGGCTCTCCAATGGAGAGATGGAATCCAAAGGATGGTGATCTGTATCAAAATATGATTGATAAAATTCACCAGACAGGCGGACATTATGCTGGAATTTTGTGGTACCAGGGCTGTTCAGACACCAATCCAGAACCAGCAGCTCAGTACTTTGAGCATTTTCGTGACTATGTGGAGGCAGTCAGAGCCGAGCTTGGCTATCAGATCCCGGTATTTACGATGCAGTTAAATCGTCAGATTAACGGTATCAACGATGAGTGCTGGGGAATGGTTCGCGATGCGCAGGCAAAAGCTGCTGAGAAAATTCCAGGTGTGTCCATTCTGACCACAACAAATTTAAGTCTGTGCGATGGCATTCACAATACAGCTCAGGCAAATGTGGCACTTGGCGAGAAGCTGGCAAAGCAGTGTGCAGAGGTGTTAAACGGGGCAGAGGAGTATCAGCCACCGAAATTAGTAACGATCGAGCGGACAGATGAGGCAGAGCAAAAGGCATTCCAGTTAGAGGGAAGCAAGATCTGGTTAAAGCTTACATTTGAGCATGTGAAGAATTGCTTTTTGGTTTACTCAGCAGTTGGAAAAGACAGTGGTTTTACATTGACCGATCAGGATGGTGAAGTTGAAATCCTCCATATAAGAGGAAATCGTGAAAATAAAAATCATCTGTATCTGGAGCTTTCACGCGAGGTTGCAGATGAGGCATTGCTATCGTTTGCATGGCAGGCAGATCCCGTTAAGCAGCCACCAGTTGATGAAGTGACATTTATGCCGATTTTGTCATTCTATCAGAAAAAAATCATATTAAAGTAAAACAAAGACTCCAAAAGTGGGCAATAAAATTGAACAACTGCTTTTGGAGTCTTTTATTATAAAAATTTATCGTGAGGTTGCGAGTGCAATGCCGCGTCCCTTATCGCCAACAGCACAATAGAAATGATAGACGGTGCCATTATGTTGTAATACATATGGCTTGTGAGCAAATAGCTTGTCATAGTCTTTTGTTGGTTTTATAAGAGGCTCACCGTCCCATTTTGTCCAGTGGACAAGGTCTTTCGAGCAGGCAAATGTGTCATAGGCCATTCCATCGCGGGCAACAAAATAGTGCATGACCCAGAGATCCTCAAAGCGGATCACTTGCGGATCACCAGCAATGTTCCAGCGGTCTTCGATTTCATTTTCAACGACACAGTTTTCTCCAAAACGCTTCCAGTGAATCATATCGCGGCTGACAGCCATTCCGATTTTCTCAATGCCAAAACGGCCAGCCTTGGCATTGTAAAACATAACAAATGGCCAGCCAAGTGACTCGTCTGAATCGAAAATGACATTGCTCTTATAGAGTGTGGTCGTCTCAAATGGGCGAACATCGGAATCGGTATTGGTTAAAATGGGATCAGGAAGTCTTGTAAAGCTTCCAGGTGTCAATGTGTCAGACCAGGCAATGCCCATTTTTAGTGGGTCGGGTTCATAGCCTGGCAGGCAGCCACCGATATAAGTCATCCAGTATTTATTGTCCCAAGTGTGGACACTGTGGTCACCGTCCCAGTCGGTATCAAGAAGACAGATGCTTCCATCTGCCTGCAGACAGTCCCAACCAGACTCTGTATGGGCAAGCAGTTTTCCAACCGGTGTCCAGTGGAGCAGATCATTTGAAGTTGCAAGCCAGGTTTCATAACCCTCGCGCTCGGCACCTGGAACATGTTTTGCATAGGCCATTGCAAAGGTGCCATCAGGCCGCCTAAAAATATTAGGGCAGTCGATATTTGCGCCCTCCTCGAAAAGTACAGGGCCATATTTGATTGGTGTTTTCATTGCGTCATAGACGTGTTGCATTTGCTCTTTTGTGATTTTGTGTTCTACCATTTTTGTACCAGCCTTTCTCAAAATCGTTCAAAACAAAAAATGTTATTGATTATAATTGTTTGTAATAGTTGCAATTAACAATAATTAATTGCAATTGTAGCATGGCAAAACAGCAAGCGTCAATGGAAGAACTAATGAAGAAAAACAAAGATTTTTACATAGACCGTTGAAGCAATTCTATATTCTTTTTAGAAGAAAAAATTTATAATAAAATTACGAATAGAAAATGGAGGATATTACTATGAAAGCAGCATTGGTTTATACAAGTACAACACCGGAGTTAATTGAACTTGTGGAGAAAGAGGTAACAAAGAATATCGGAACAGATGCAGAGATCATCAGTCTGCAGGATCCAAGCATTTTGGCAGAGGTTCGTGAGGCAGGCTATGTAACCAAAACAGCAGCAGCCCGTCTGATTGGCATGTATATGGAGGCAGTTGCACAGGGCGCAGATGCCATTTTAAATATCTGTTCATCAGTAGGTGAGGTTGCCGATTCTGTACAGACAGCAGCAGCCTACATTGGTGTTCCGATTGTCCGCATTGATGAGGAAATGTGCAGGGAAGCAGCTCGTCTTGGAAAGAGAGTAGGTGTGCTTGCAACATTGGCAACAACACTGGAGCCGACGAAAAACACCATTTCTCGTGTCGCAAGAGCAATGGGAAAGCATGTCGAGCTTGTAGACGGATTGATTGACGGTGCATTTGGCTTAAATCAGGAAGAGTTTCGTAAGCTCTTGTTAGAGGCAGCAGGAAAGATCAAGGATGATGTTGATGTGATTGTACTTGCACAGGGATCTATGGCCTATGTCGAGGAAGATCTCCATGAAGCATATGGCATCCCGGTTCTCTCTAGTCCGCGTTTTGGTGCGATTGAATTGAAAAAAGCATTGCAGGAGAAAGGAATGTTGGCATGATTACAGATACAAGAAAATCACCGGGAGCGAAGGTTTCTTCTATCTCCTACAATGATGTCGAGTGGACAGGAGGCGTTTATAAAGAGCGCTTTGACACCTGTGCCGATGTAACAGTTTCTCATTTGCAGCATATGTTTGAGAGCAAAGAGATTAGCCATGTAGTGGAAAATTTCAAAATCGCAGCAGGTGAGGCAGACGGCGATTTTGACGGAACTGTATTTGGCGATGGCGATTTTTATAAATGGATGGAGTCAGCTGTCTATACGGCAGTAAAGACAAACAATCAGAAATTGTTGGATCAGCTAGAAGATTATATTGCGCTGTTTTCAAGGGCACAGCAGCCGGACGGTTATCTTTCAACAAAGCAGATCATCGGTGAGAGACAGGGAAATGGTGTATCCCGTCAGGGCGACATCAATGATTTTGAAGTCTATAATATGGGACATATGTTCACGTCAGCCTGCCTGTATTATCGTCTGACAGGAAGGGACAGCTTTTTGAAGGTGGCAGAAAGAGCAGCCGGCTATTTAAAGAATCTCTACGAGGAGGCAGCTCGTACAGGTGAGGTAAAAACAGCAGTTTGCCCGTCCCACTATATGGGTCTGATTGAACTGTACCGCACCACTGGAAAGAAAGAATATTTAGATTTGGCAAAGCTGGCAGTTGAACTTCGTGACTCGGTAAAAGAGGGATTAGATGACAATCAGGACCGTATTCCATTAAAAGAACATAGAAAAATTGTGGGACATGCTGTGCGCGCTAACTATTTGTATGCGGGTGTGGCTGATCTGTATATGGAAGATACGGATGAAGACTATAAGACGGTATTGGAATCTGTATGGCATCACTTAGCAACACAGAAAATGTATCTGACAGGTGGCTGTGGTGCTCTGTATAATGGCGCCTCTCCGTATGGAAATTTCTTCCATCATCAGCTTGTTCATCAGGCATATGGCTATGAGTATCAGCTTCCGAATGTGACAGCCTACAATGAAACCTGTGCATCGCTTGGAGGTGTGTTCTGGGCATGGCGTATGTTCTGCATCGATCCCAAAGCCGAGTATATGGATATGCTAGAGCGAATGATGTTAAATGTAAATCTGGCTGGCATTAGCATGGATGGAAAGCGCTTCTTCTATGAAAATATGCTTCGTAGGGCGAAAGAGCTTCCATATGAGCTTGTATGGGGACAGGAGAGAACCGAGTATATTTTAAGCTATTGCTGCCCACCCAATCTTGCTAGAACCATTGCAGAGTCCGCAGAATATGCCTATGCAGTTGATAAGGATGGCGTGTGGACTGGTCTGTACGGAGCAAATAAAGCGCACTTCAAACTGGAAAATGGTGCAAACTTTACACTTGTTCAAAAGACACAGTATCCGTCGAATGGAACGATTGCATTTGAAGTGGAAGAAAGTAATGAGATTCCTTTCTTGCTTCATCTTCGTATTCCATCATGGGCAACAGCAGGTGTCCTAGTAAACGGAAACAATGCAATTCGTCTTACCAAAAAGCATGCGGGAACCTATAAGACAATCGAGGTGACAGATCCAAAGAATGCCTGCATTTGTCTAAAGCTTGAGATGAAGCCGAGACTCACAAGAGGACATGGACTGATTGAGGAAGATCGAAATCAGGTAGCAGTAGAGTATGGACCATTTGTCTACTGTATGGAATCTCCAGATGTCGATGTGGAATACTTAGAGGATCTTTTGATGCCGCTCGATCCAGGTTTTGAGCCAGTTGAATATGAGATCGAGGGACGCAAAATTCAGGCATTAGAGGGAACGATGCTTCAGATTTGTCATCAGCCGGAAAGCTTTGAGAGAGATGCATTGTATCAGCAGTTAGAGCCTGAGAACGTAAAGGCAGTGCCTGTCCGCATGATCCCGTACTATGCGTGGGACAACAGAGGACGCGGTGAGATGATGATTTGGATGCCACTTGCTTGGCGAACTGTCAAGGAATAAGCACAGGAGAAAGAGATGATTAACAAGATAGAGGAACAGGAAAAAAAGGAAAAGGCATCGCTTTTTTTGCAGTGTGAAGCTCTTTTTGTGGATCCAGATGCTAGAAAAAAGATTGATGAGTTGTTTGAAAAGGAATATCAGGATTTCACAAAGAAAGTGATTGTGTTAGACGATGATCCGACCGGAATTCAGACCGTGCATGATGTGGATGTCTATACCGATTGGACAAAGGAAAGCCTAAAAAATGGGCTTTCATCACCAGAAAAGCTTTTCTTTGTGCTGACCAATTCAAGAAGCTTTTCGGCACAAAAGACCACACAGGTTCATACCGAGATTGCAGAAAATGCAGCCGAGGCAGGCAAAGAGACGGATGCCAAGTTTTTGATGATTTCACGCGGGGATTCCACTCTTCGTGGACATTATCCGCTTGAGACACAGATACTGAAAAATACATTAGAGTCCAAATTAGGTCTGCAGTTTGACGGAGAGGTGTTATGCCCATTCTTTAAGGAAGGCGGCCGCTTCACGGTAAATGGTGTGCATTATGTGACAGAGAAGGATACACTTATTCCGGCAGGAATGACTGAATTTGCAAAGGACAAAACCTTTGGCTATGAGCATTCATTTTTGCCAAATTATATAGAAGAAAAAAGTGATGGCAAGGTGAAGGCAGAAGAGGTGGCACTTGTCAGCCTAGAAAAGCTTCGCAAGTTACAGTTTGACGAGATTGAAGCCGAGCTTTCAAATAGAAAGGGGTACACCTGGATTGTCGCAGATGCAATCGAGGAGGCAGATGTGAAGGCATTTGCGATTGTCCTGATGCGTCTGATGAAGAAAGGCAAAAATTATTTGATTCGAAGTGCCGCTGCTGTGCCAAAAGTATTTGGCAATATCTCGAATCGTCCACTTTTAACAAAAGAGGAACTGACAAAAGAATACAACCCGAATGATCAAACATATCTTCCGGGTGGAATGGTTTTGGTAGGGTCCCATGTAAAGAAAACGACAAGACAGCTAGAATGCTTAAAGGAATCAAACTGTCCACTTGAGTGGATCGAATTTCATGTGGCAGAGTGGAAGAATGAAGGCGGTCTTGAAAAAGAAGCAGCCACCTGTGCAAGTCTTGCAGAAGCGGTGATGGCGAATGGAAAGACAGCAGTTGTCTATACCAGCCGCACCGTGATTGACTTGAGTGATCAAACACCGGAGCAGTTACTGGCAATTTCGGTTCGCATTTCAGACGCGCTTACCAGTGTTGTAAGCCGCTTAGCGAAGCGCCCGCGCTTTTTGATTGCAAAGGGTGGAATTACATCAAGTGATGTCGGAACCATTGCGTTAGCTGTGAAAAAAGCGCGCGTGTTAGGTCAGGTTC
>OGDN01000784.1_pt1 | contig 60356 bp, 38 predicted proteins | sample 1570271 | NCBI WGS metagenome assembly OGDN01 (sample SAMEA4384481, study PRJEB24528) | human gut metagenome | reverse complement strand
AAACCTTCATGCCGGCATTATGTTCAGCCACATACTTCTTTATCTCATCATATGTAGCCTTAGTCTCTGCAGATGTTATATCCATATCATCAAGTTCAATCGTGACATTAATGTAATCATCCGGCTTTTGTTTCAGTTGGGACAAAAGAACAACCGTCTCCACATGCGTCGTGTGCAGAAAGCCTGTCTAGAGCTTTGTGAGCCATCCCCTTCCTTTGTGAGACTTTAGTACTAACACACATCGCACAGAAAAAGAGACTCAGATTCATTAAGAAATTAATTTGCATCATAATAAAATTGACTTGTATTTTTTAAGTAATCTTCAATTAAAGAACATGCTTTGCTATACTCTATCTTAAAGAACTCACGGTCTGCTCTTATCCGATATTGAGCTAATAAATCATGTACCTCCTTTTCAACCATCTGACAATTTTTCACTTTAAATACTCTCCTTGCAGATAAAGGATATAGAACCCCTGTTGCCGAGTTAATCTCATTAACCCTTTTTTGTACATTACGAGTAGTCATTCCTATTTTTAAGATATCTGGTTCTTCTCGTCTAGATAAAATATAAAGATAATTTTTATCTTTCTCATCACTATATTTATAATTTAAATAATTGTCACAGTACATAATAAAATGGCTTTGTTTTAACTGCTCAAGACTTTCCCTCCCTAGCAAGTCATCTTTCTTCAAAATGGCATTACGCAATATCTTTAATGAATTCACTATAGCTTTAATATCTTGATACAGAGGATAATCAAAATACATATTGACAGTAAACCAATCCCATTGATCCTGTTTAATAATTCTATTAAACATCCCTTTTACCCAACTAATTTCATCAGGTAGTATTCTTAAATTAATACTTCCCGTCCCAATTATAAAGTCTTTAACAATAATAATCGCCTTCTTATTCTGTTCCGCTATTGATGATTTTAGAGGCGCCATTCCAAATCCCCATTTTACAATTTTATCCATCTAAACTCTCCCATATATAGTAATCTTCGTTTTCGCATGTCCGAACAGACGGTTTCCTGTCTGCCGGATTTGCGGTGTTACCGCACGAGAATATTCAGCAGACACCCAATGGGGTGCCTACATGAACATTAATCATCTAGCTGAACTGGATATCCAGAACGAAGCTGATAGCATAGCCGGCTATCTGACGACAAAAATTGATTTTGTGAAAAAATCTTGACGCTATCCAGTCCACCGCCCTTTTCTTTATATTCAAAGATACCACAAAGCAACTGAGCCACTATACTTTTCTAGTCATACAATTATTTCAAAAAAGCCGAAGGATTTTCGTTGATGTACCCCCCGGCTATGTAAGTATTATTTCGAATCTTCTTTTATGCTTGATTTGTATGACCGCATGTTTTCATTTTCTTGCAATCCAGCTAAATTCATTTGTATTTCACTTCTTATAATTTCTCGTAACATATCGTCTTGAGCTTCTACAGTACTAAATTTACCAAGTAAATTGACGCCTGACAAGAAACGTTCATCTTCATGCAAAGCTTTATGATAATGATTAAGCTGCGACAATGAATTTCGATATACAACTAATGCTGTTCCCGCAATCAACTCCGTTATAACGCCTCCAATAGCTGGAATAATTGACATTTCAAAGCTCAACCTAAACACAACGGGCAACATAACAGCCCCAATCATTAAAATAAATCCAAAAATACACATTGCTACAGCTAAAATAAATGACGCTTTAGCTTGTTTTTGACTCCAAGTATAGAATTCTTTAATATCTTCAAGGTTTATCATCATTCGCCCTAAAGCATCAATTTCTTTTTTTGTATCTTCTGTTCTATAACCTTTTTGCCAATCTTGTATTACTTCGTCCGGCACTATTGCTCGTTTCAATCTTCTTGAATACGATTCTATTTCCTCTTCATCATCCTCTTGCCACCGTCTTTTCATAATTGAAAAATAACTTGTAAAAAGTGTAGTTATAGAAAGCATGACTGCAATTAACCCTATGGATATAGTTATTATATTCTCATCATCAAGATATCCTGCACCAATGGGTCCTTCTTTAAAGAACATCACAATAAATAAAATTGCCAACATCTCAATAGCCAGCGTTAAAATTATCATTGAAGATGTTCTACTTTGATTTTCTTTTAAATTTCGAGTTTTAACTGTATATCGCCTATGTTCCAGTACACTCTTAATTTTTAACTTGGTTTTTTCTATATCTTCTTTAGACAAGGAGTTGCACTTGACATACAACATACTTTCTAAAGCAACCGGAATATCTGCATCATCTAAAACAATCGGAAGCAGCAATTTATTTTTGTTTTTTCTGCTTTCCATTAAAACAAGTTGAAATTCTGTGTTAAGCATTACATTATCGGTAAAATTTTTATCAATTATTGCTAAGATAATATCCGCATTTGCAACTTTCTTTTTAATATCGCTACTTATTTCTACAATTACTTCATTCATTAACGGTCTTGAGATAATTTTTGCATTTCGAATATCTTCCAAAAGTTTTTCTGCAAAAGAGTATTTATCTTGCGAAGCTAATATATACACTCTCATATTATTCAAATCCTTTCGGATGGTTTTGACAATTTATTATAACATGAATATATAAAAATTTCCATAACTCAGTAAATATAGGATAGAGTAAACTTACTGTCAGTTGGAGAGTCGCAGAAGATTCCCTGCTGTAGAATTACTCAGACTATTTTCCCTTAGTCTACTTCTACAGCTTCTCTTTGTCAAATTCCTCTGATTCTTTCTCTGATAGCAAGCTTTTTCCGGATATCTATGCTTGCTATCGTTGCCTGCATCTTTTCGATATATACACGGTCATTGTCACGCTGGTGATGCAGCAGGCTGGTCATATAACCTCTGTTAAGGCTCACGGATATCCCTTCCGTTCCGGTTGCCTCCTGCTTGTGGCTGCGGTGGTATTTTACCAGTTCCAGGATTTTTTCCTCTCCGTAGTCCTTCACATAGCATCTCAGACGGCACATAGTATCTGCTCCGTCTTCACTCCAGTCCATCGGGCGAGAACTCCTGCGGTCTGAATACACATGGCTCACATGTACCTCTGCACTGTAGCCATACACATTTTTATCCTACATTCTCCTGACGGCACTGTCCCAGTTGTTCAGCAGGTATTCTTCACAGTCATTTACTGCCTTTTCGTTTGGGGCACATTTCCGGATGGTTTTCATTATTTTTATAAACTTTTTCTTCTTTATCTTATACAGGGCTTTCCACAGGCGGCCTTTTACTTCCCCTGCATCATCCAGCATCTGGTTTGCTGCCTTGTTGATGTATTTCATCATGTGGAACTCATCCAGTACTGGAACTCCTTTTTCAATATATTCCGCTCCTGCTTTGATCCATGCCCCTTCATCTCCGCTGATGTATACTGCTTTCAGATAACGGCTCTCATAGTTGATATCGATGTATTCCTGCGTCCATTCAAACAAATGTCTGTTGGATTCTCCTCCGCTATACAGACCTCCAAGACAAAAAACGTTTTTCAGTTCTCTGCGGTCGTTCTGGTCTTCCTGACTCTCATATAGGTACAGCATTTTTCCTATCATACTTCCCTTTTTCTCTGTTTTTTCTTTCTCCTGTTTATGGATATGGTCTTCATCTGCCTCCAGATAACGGTATTCCACGCATTTTTTCTTCTCCGGTCTTGGGAAGGTCAATTCTTCCTGAATGCCATGTACTTTATCCATTACCGCTGTTTTACCGATTTCTGCGTCCTTTTCCAGTACTTCGGCTGCACGGGCATAGCTGGTATTCACTGCCTCTGCCAGCACAGTAGTCTCTGCGCTGCAGCTCAGTCTTTCGTGTGCATCCAGACCCATCCACTCGTCTAAAAGGTAATGACAGCTTCCATCCTCACATTTACGGAACAAGGTATGCGTAAAGCAGACCGAGCCGACTGTTGTCAGAAGCTGCCGTTCATCATGCCGCTGGATGATATACTTTTCAACTCTGGAAATATCCTCACACAACATACTATCCATGTCGCTGCACAGGGCAGCCATATGCTCAGATGCGGTCTTTCTGGCCGCTTCCTTCATTTTTTTTCATACGCATTCTCTGTATTTGTTCTTCAAAAAGTGAATCACAGAAATCCATATCATCAGATTAGATAAGATCAGTATTATTCATATCAGTATTAATATCTCAGTATTATTACCTTGTCCTTTGGACACTCCAAGACAACCAAAAAAGACATCCCTTGACCCATAATAATTACGGTTCAGGAATGTCCTTTTTACGTTTCTTATCAGTAAGATAGACACACGATATCCTTTTATCCACAATCAAATCAATCCAAAATGCTTAAACGCCTGCATAATTGCATCTTCCTTCTCCGGTGTACACTGTGGCTGTCTCGCATTGTCTGATTTAGACAAATTAAAGTTCTCACCGACATCCAGTCCACACTTCTTCTTAATCTGTGCGATATACAGTGAAGAAACCTTAAGTCCTGTCTCCTCCAGTACATATGTCTTTATCTACTCATAAGTTGCTTTTCCTTTGAATTCAGATAAATCCATATCCTCCAGGGAGAAGTCCACCTTCACATTTCTGCTGTTGACCATTCTCCGTTCCACTTTGCTCAGCGCCCTTGGAAAGTAAGGCAACTGTCTCCACATGTGTCGTGTGCCCGAACTGATCCACCGGCCGCACCTTCCGCAGCTCATAGCCACCCCCGCACAGAATCTTCAGATCCCTTGCAAGCGTTGCCGGGTCGCAACTGACATACACAATCCGTTCCGGCTTCATGCGAAGCATCGTCTCCAGGCACTTCTCATCGCATCCCTTCCGGGGCGGATCGACAACGATCACATCCGGATGAAGCATGTCCGCATCCGGCTTCCGGCTCTCCTTTTCGTAGAACTCCGGAAGAACCTCCTCCGCCTTTCCCACGAAAAACGAGGCGTTGGTAATACCGTTTAATGCCGCGTTGCTTCTCGCGTCTTCAATCGCCTGCGGCACGATCTCCACGCCGTAGACCTTCCCTGCCTTCTGTGCCAGAAACAGGGAAATGGTTCCAATGCCACAGTATAGATCCCAGACGGTCTCCCTGCCAGTCAGACCCGCGTAGGAAAGTGCCAGACTGTACAACTTCTCCGTCTGCACCGGGTTTACCTGGTAAAAAGACTGCGGAGAAATGTGATAGGCGATTGCCGTATCTGTCAGTGCAAAATCATGGTCACAGTCGCGCAGATGAATCTGATCCGTGATATAATCCGATCCCCAGACGGTCCGGGTCTCCTCCCCCAGAATCACATTCGTATTCTTACGGTTGATGTTCACGGAAATGCTGGTCATGCCATCCAGTTTACATAAAGCATTCACCAGCTTCTCTTTCTGTGGAAGTGTCTCTCCATTGATGACCAGACAAACCATCAGCTCTTTTGAGGTGAAGCCATAGCGGATCAGCACATGGCGCACCAGCCCCCGCCCTGTCGTCTCATCATACGGACGGACCTCATTCTCACGCATATAGGAAAGCACCACTCCAAGAATCTGCTCATTCTGCGTAACGCCCAGCTTACAATCCTCCACCGGGATAATGCTGTGCGTGCGCGCTGCGTAAAATCCCGCCACCGGCATCCCGTCCCTGTCCGCGCCGATCGGGAACTGTGCCTTATTGCGGTAACGATACGGCTGCTCCATCCCCACGATCTCTTCCATCACAGAATCGATGAGTTCCGGCGCAAAGCCGCCAATGCGGATCAGATTGTTCCTCACTTTTTTCTGCTTATAACAAAGCTGCTGCCCATAGTCCATCGCCTGGATCTGGCAGCCGCCACAGCGCGCATATAGCGGACACTCCGGCTGCACACGGTACGGCGACGGCTCTAAAATCTCCTGCACCCTGGCATAGCCGTAGTTCTTCTTGAGCTTCGTGATGCCGGCACGGATCGTATCCCCGATCACAGCATCTTTCACGAAAAAGGTCATCCCCTCGTATTTCCCGATGCCCTCTCCGTCAACGCCCATATCTTCGATCTTTAATTCAATACTGTCGTTTTTCTTCATATTCTGTGATATACCTATGATTCTCTTCCCGATCTGCGGATATTGCTCTCCAGCAGGCGGTTATATCCCTGCCACTCCAGATTATTCTCCGGAACGCTTGCAAAAATCTCCCGTATCGTCTCCATCTTGGCGTCAATATTGTCCGCAAAACTGAGTGCCAGTGCCTCCGCAAGTGCCGGTTTCTTCGGCGAACCGTATTCCAGTTCTCCATGATGAGCTAAAATGCAGTGCTTCAACTCATTGGCGGTTCCCTTCGGGAATCCCGGAATCGTGCGGATCCGCTCTCCGACCATCTCGGCGCCGATCATGATATGCCCTAAAAGCTGTCCCTCATCCGTGTAATCGTTCTCCGGGAACGTCGAGAGTTCCTCCAGCTTTCCGATATCATGGAAAATTGCCGCAGACACGATCAGATCGCGGTTTAAGATCGGATAAGTTTCCGCAAAATAATCACAGTTCTTCGTCACAGAGAGCGTATGCTCCAGCAGTCCGCCCACAAATCCGTGATGCACGCTCTTCGCTGCGGAATGAAACTTGAACCGTTTTTCAAAATCCTTATCCTCGACAAAAAAGCTCTCCAGAAGCTTTCTTAAATACGGGTGCTTCACGGAAGCAATCAGTCCGAGAAGCTCTGTATACATCCCGTCGATGTCCTTTTTGGATACCGGCAGATAATCTTTCGGATCGTATTCCCCTTCCTGCACCTTGCGCACACGCTTTACGTTGAGCTGGAGATTTCCCTGAAAACTTGTGATGTCTCCCATGACTGCGATGTAGTCCAACGAATCAAACTCATCGATTCCAACCGAGCCCGGCTCCCAGATCTTGGCGTCCAGTGTACCGGTCTTATCCTGCAGGATCAGATTATCATAAGGCTTTCCCGCCTTTGTCAGCGCTGACTGCTTTACCTTGCACAAATAGATTTCGTTGATTCTCTCGCCCTCACGCAGGCTCTCAATATACTTCATTTCTGACCTCATTTCCATAATATGACGGTGCCGCAAGACACCGCCTTCTGTTACTATCCTCTACTTTAACACTCCGACCTGTACCGTACAGGTGATCTCCTCGTACTTCTCCGCGCCCTGCCGCTGTACAACGATCTCCACCTCGTCGCCCGGTTTCAATGCCAGAAGCTTGCTCTCATAACTGTCCACCGTGTAGACAGCTTCTCCATCCATCTCTGTAATGACATCGCCGCTCTGCAGTCCTGCCGCCAGCGCTGGTGAATCCATCTTGACTTCCTTGATGTATGCACCCTTCGGAATGTCGTATTCCTTGGCGGTTGCCGCAGAAACCGTCGTCAGTCCCAGACCGATATACGGAATGTCCTGATTGTTGGACAGCTTCTCGATCAACTGCTTTAACTCGGAGATCGAGAGGGCTGTGAGCGTCGTCTGATCCTCCTCATTGCCGTAATCCTGCATTACCAGACCGATCACCTCGCCGTTCACATTGATGATGACGCCGCTGCCGCTGCTGCTGCCCACAATATCCGTCGTAAAGACGGTATAATTATTGTCGATCGTGGAAATCACATTGTTGGTAGATGTAATATTCCCCGTAAGGATCGAATAGTTCGTTCCGAGCGGACTTCCCACCGCAATGACCATGGTTCCCTGCATTGTAGTCAGTGAATTCCCGAGCTTCGCCACCGAGATTGCATTCATGGTATCCTCATCCACCTGACTGCGCGGCACCGAGAGCACTGCAATTCCCGTATTGCCGTCGTAGTGCTTCATGGACGCTTCCACCGTCACATCATTGATGAAAGTGACATAGACCTCCTGTGCATCTGAGATGACCTTGCGCTCCGTTAAGATCAGAAGTTCCTGACCACTGTCTGCAATGATAATGCCGGATGCCTGTCCTCTGCTCTCGTAAGAATTGTTGAACCAGTCCGTGTCGCTCTTGACCCCCGTCACGGTCACGACAAAGCGGTTTGCTTCTCTTCCCACCGCATACAGCTTATTCTGCACGTTCTGTACATCCGCAATCTCAAGCTCCTGGGGCTGCTGTAGCGGCGGTTCCTCGGAAGGTGCCTGTGGTTCCTCGGATGCCTCCGTCTCCTCGGATGTCTCTGTCTCCTCAGTCAGCTCCGTCACCGCAACCGAATCCTGCGGAATGGTGACCACCGGTTCCTCCTCGGGGTAAAACAGTGATTCAAACTTAGGCTGAAAATACGCGAAAACCAGACTTGCTATGATTCCAAAAACGACTGCCATCAGGGCAATAAAACCTGCCTGCATCAGCAATCGCTTCTTATTGACCGGCTTTTCTTTGATTTTTTCGTTAATAAAAGAAAACTGATCGTTATCCTTTTGCTGCATGATTTCCTCTTTTCTGCATGTATTTACACACGAATTTCTGAAAACCGTACCAGTAATCATTATAAAATGAATCACATACGCTTGCAATAGGATTCTACAATTCTTTTCAGGTTCCGCTTTCCAAGACTCCCTGAATCATATATAATAAGAAGGACATAACCATGTGACAATCAAATCAAAGGAACTGCTATGAACGAAAAAGTATTACACACCTTAGAATATAACAAGATTCTCGATCAACTGACCGAATATGCGTTCAGCGCCGACGCCAGGTCGCGCTGTCAGAAGCTGCGCCCGATCACCGACCGCGCGCAGATCGAACAACTGCAGCAGCAGACATCGGATGCCTTAAGCCGGCTGTTTAAATACGGCTCCCTGTCCTTTTCGGGAGTTACGGACATCCGTGATTCACTAAAGCGCTTAGAGATCGGCGGCGCCTTAAGCGCCATTGAACTGCTGCGTGTCTGCTCTCTCTTAGAATCCGCCAAGCGCGCGAAGGCTTTTGCCAGATCACAGGAAGACAATGATCAGCCGGACGATTCCCTGACCGGTCTTTTTGCCGGCATCGAACCTCTCACACCGCTGTGTGACGAGATCCGGCGCTGTATTCTCTCTGAGGACGAGATCGCCGACGACGCCAGCAGCACACTGCACTCAATCCGGCGCTCCATGCGCGGAATGAACGACAAGATTCGCGCACAGATGAACTCCATGATCAGCAACACCACGACCAGAAGCTATCTGCAGGACACCGTCATTACCATGCGCGACGGGCGCTACTGTCTCCCGGTCAAAGCGGAGGCAAAGTCTCTTGTTCCAGGCATGATCCATGACCAGTCCTCCACCGGCTCCACACTTTTCATCGAGCCGATGGCTGTCGTCAATCTGAACAACGAATACAAAGAGCTGCAGCTCCGTGAGCAGGAGGAGATCGAGGTTATCCTTGCCGGCTTAAGCAATCTGACCGCCTCCTACGCCACACAGCTGCTCGCCGACTATGAACTTCTGACCGAGCTGGACTTTATTTTTGCCAGAGCAGCTTTCGCGCAGACATACAACGGGGTCGCCCCGCTTTTTAATGATGACGGACGGATTCACATCCGCAAAGGACGCCACCCGTTACTCGATCCGAAAAAGGTCGTTCCGATCGACGTGCGGCTCGGCGAGGATTTTCGCCTGCTGATCGTGACCGGTCCGAACACCGGCGGCAAGACGGTCTCCTTAAAAACCGTCGGTCTGCTGACGCTGATGGGACAGTCCGGTCTGCACATTCCAGCATCCGAGCGCTCGGAACTCGGTATTTTTGACGAAGTGTTCGCTGACATCGGGGACGAGCAGAGTATCGAGCAGTCGCTCAGTACCTTCTCCTCCCACATGGTCAACATCATCCGTATCTTAGAGCAGGTCAACGACCGTTCTCTGGTACTTTTCGATGAGCTCTGCGCCGGAACCGATCCGACCGAGGGCGCTGCGCTTGCGATCTCCATTCTCTCGAAGCTCCACCTTTACGGGGCACGCATTATGGCTACGACGCATTATAGCGAGCTCAAGGTCTATGCCCTCTCCACACCAGGCGTAGAAAATGCCTGCTGCGAGTTCGACGTGGCGACGTTAAGTCCGACCTACCGTCTCTTAATCGGTATTCCGGGCAAGAGCAACGCGTTTGCCATCTCCGAGAAGCTCGGTCTTCCGACAGATCTCATTACCGACGCCAAGGGGCGCATCAGCAAGAGTGAGGGCGATTTTGAAGATCTGATCGCCGATCTCGAGAAGAGCCGCAGCACGATCGAGCGGGAACAGTTAGAGATCAACCAGTACAAAGCCGAAATCGAGTCCTTAAAGAAAAAGCTGGAGCAGAAGCAGGAGCGCCTGGATTCCAGCCGCGACAAGATTCTGCGCGAGGCAAACGAGCAGGCATACAGCATCTTAAAAGAAGCCAAGGATGTCGCCGATGAAACGATCCGCAATTTCAACAAATACGGCAAGGCGGGCGCACCGGTCAGCGAGATGGAAAAAGAACGTACCAAGCTGCGCGGCAAGATGGACAAAGCCGCACAGAAGATGTCCGAGCAGAAAAAAGCTTCCGTGCCGAACCACAACGTTCCGAAGAAGCTGCGCATCGGTGACAGCGTCAAAGTCATCAGCATGAACTTAAAGGGCACCGTCCATTCCCTTCCGAACGCCAGGGGCGACCTCTATGTGCAGATGGGAATTCTGCGCTCTCTGGTCAACATCAATGACCTGATCCTTCTGGAAGAAGACGCCACACCGGGCACCAAAAAGTTCCAGAAGACCAGTGCCGGCAAGATCAAGATGAGCAAATCCGCCTCCGTCTCCACAGAGATCAATCTCATCGGTAAGACGACCGACGAGGCCATTCCGCTTCTCGACAAATATCTGGACGACGCTTATCTGGCACATCTGCCGTCCGTGCGCATCGTTCACGGAAAAGGCACGGGCGCACTCCGCAACGCGGTGCAGGCTCATTTAAAGCGCTTAAAATATGTCAAATCATTCCACCTCGGCGAGTTCGGTGAGGGCGATGCCGGCGTCACGATTGCCGAGTTTAAGGACTGATATTTAAAATAAAAATGAGGAGATGATGATATGGCAGCAAAACAGAAAATTCTCATCGTAGATGATGACAATAATATCGCAGAACTGATTTCCCTGTATCTCACAAAGGAATGTTTCGATACCCGGATCGTCAATGACGGCGAGGAAGCCATGATCGCTTTTGATCAGTACAATCCGAATCTGATCCTGCTCGATCTGATGCTTCCCGGCATGGACGGCTATCAGGTCTGCCGTGAGATCCGTGCGAAGGCAAATGTTCCGATCATTATGCTGTCAGCCAAAGGCGAGATTTTTGACAAGGTACTCGGTCTGGAGCTCGGCGCGGACGATTACATGATGAAGCCGTTCGACTCCAAGGAGCTTGTCGCGCGCGTCAAGGCAGTGCTGCGCCGCTATCAGCCGGCAAAGCCGGAGGAACCTGCCGCAGAGTTAAAATGCGTCAAGTACACGGATCTGGTGGTCAATCTCTCGAACTACTCCGTCATCTACATGGGGCAGGCCGTCGATATGCCGCCAAAGGAACTGGAGCTTTTATATTTTCTTGCGGCTTCGCCGAATCAGGTTTTTACAAGAGAGCAGCTATTAGACCACATCTGGGGTTATGAATACATCGGCGACACGCGTACTGTGGATGTTCACGTGAAGCGTCTCCGCGAGAAGATCAAGGATCATGCCAACTGGAGCCTCGCAACGGTCTGGGGCATCGGCTACAAATTCGAGGTTCGTGACCTATGAAACGTACCCTTTACCCCAAACTGCTCGCCGGCTATCTGATGTACGGTCTGATCGGTTTTCTCATCATCACAACCTTTACCTACCACATTACGTTCGCCTTTGTGGAAAAAAAGGAGGCTGCCAGCCTCTACCGGGAATCCGCCCTGATCTCCTCCAACTATGCCGGGAATTATTTTTCCAAGACCATGACGCTGGACGAGATACAGACACAGCTTTCCACCTTAAGCACCTATCTCTCCAGTGAAATCTGGATTGTGGACACGCACGGCAGCATCATTCTGAACACAGCGGCGCCGGGCTGTGATCCCACACCGGTTCCCGGCTTCAACATTACCGACTTCGGAAGCCGCTATTATCAGACCGGCACGTTTTATAACCAGTTTACGTCAGAGATGTTAAGTGTTTTCTCGCCGATCACCGTCAACTACAAAGTGCGCGGCTATGTGGTCATCCACAAGCCGACCAGCAGTCTCGTGTCCTACGCGAACGGACTTGTCGCCATCGCTTATGAGACGCTTGGGCTTCTGTTTCTGGCAGCCTTTGTGGTACTGATTCTGTTTACCTATGTGGTGTACATACCGATCCGCAAGATTACGAAAGCGGCGGACGAATATGCCGCCGGCAACTTTGAAAAAAAGATTGATGTTCACTCCAATGATGAGATCGGCTATCTCGCCGCCTCGCTCAACTACATGGCGAACGAACTGAATACCCTGGAGGACGACCAGAAAAAGTTCGTCTCTAACGTCTCGCATGATTTCCGTTCGCCCCTCACTTCCATCAAAGGTTATGTGGAAGCGATGCTCGACGGCACCATTCCCGTAGAGATGCAGGACAAATATTTAAACATCATCCTCTTTGAGACCGAGCGGCTGAACAAGCTGACCAAGAGCCTTCTTGAGTTAAACAAATTCGGCTCACACGGCACGATGCTGGACATCACGGATTTCGACATCAATCATACGATCCGCATGACAGTCCAGACGTTCGAGGGGCGCTGCACGGAAAAGCGCATTACTTTCAATCTGATCTTAACCGGCGAGAAGCTTTTTGTCTCCGCCGATATGAGTAAGATCGAGCAGGTACTCTACAACCTGATCGACAATGCAATCAAATTCAGCCACACGGACTCCGCAATCACAATCGAGACCACAGAGAAGAACGACAAGATCTTCGTCTCCGTCAAGGACACTGGCATCGGTATCCCGGGCGACAGCATCAAAAAGATCTGGGAGCGCTTCTACAAGACGGATCTCTCCCGCGGCAAGGACAAAAAAGGAACCGGGCTTGGTCTCTCCATCGTAAAGGAGATTGTCCAGGCACACGGCGAAAACATCAACTGTATCAGCACGGAAGGCGTGGGAACGGAATTTATCTTTACCCTGCCGTTAGCAAAGAAGCTGTCCCATCAGGCGGGCAGTTGACTTTGGGGCGATAAGTTATATTACAGGAAGCACTTGATACAGATTTCGGCTGGAACTGCATATGAAACATTCATTTGAGAAAAATGTGTGTATTTCTTCCAGCCGGATGACTGCATCTGATTCCGTGTCTCTTCCACGTTTGGACTCTCCCGGAGTGTGTCCGACAAGCCACAGACAATGAGCGGACTTTCTAGTGTCCTTAATGGCACCGCTTCACAGACAATATAAAACCGCGCGAACCGAAACTCGTTGGCATCTGCTATTGAAAATAGGGCAGATGCCAATTCAGACATCGGCTTCGCGCGGTTATGTTTTGTTCGACATAAAGATGGCATAAATGCCATCTGTTGTCTGGCGCCGCAAGGGACACACAAAAGTCCTAAAATTGTCTGTTGGCTTGCGGACATAGTCCGTAGAGTGCTCCAAACTTGGAAAGACACGGATCATCGCAGATGCAGTCACCGGCTGGTTAGAAATGCCGCATTTTTTGAACAGAATGTTCCATAGGCATTCCATCCGAAATCGTAGGAGTATGCTTCTCATAGTATAACTTATCACTCAAAGCTGCTTACCTGCTTCGTGCGGCAGCTTCTTTCAGATGGCTCCGTCCCGCGTTCTATACACATGCAAATGCTGCGGATTCTTCCTTGAGATTCTTTGCCACGGTACTGTTCTCCTCCATCTGTCCGTTTACAGTGGACATGGACTGTACCAGGGAATCAATGTTCGTGGCTGCATCAGTCACGCCGTTTGCGGACTCTTCGACCGCACGGCTGATGCCCTCAATTGCCTCTGTCATCTCCATCATTGTCGCCAGTATATCCTGCGCCTCGCCCGCATACTCTGCCATCGTGTTGTCGATGTGGGTCGCATCATCATTGTACTGCTGACCTCCCTGCACAAATGCACGGTAATCCGGCAGAATGTTCTCGTTGATATAACCAACAATCTTCTCCGAAGAAACAACCAGTCCCTGTACTGCCTCAATTACCTGCTCATTGATCGTCTGGATATTGTTCGCTGTCTCACGCGAAGAATCTGCGAGCTGTCTGATCTCATCTGCTACAACTGCAAATCCCTTTCCGGCTTCACCGGCACGCGCCGCCTCAATCGATGCATTCAGCGCAAGCAGGTTTGTCTGGCTGGAGATACTCAGAATATCCGCCGTCAGTTGTGCAACCTTCTCCACACTCTTAGAATTCTCAAGAGCCTGATTCATCTCCGTCGTAATCTCGCCGATCATCTCGTTGGTGTTGTTCATGTTCTCTGTCGCCGTGTGCTCAAGCTCCGTCGCACGCTTCTTCATATCCTGCGCATATTGTGACATAACCTTGGTCTGATCTGCCATCTTCTGTACTTTGCCTTCCGCAGCGGTCGTATTCTCGCTGACGCTGTTCGTCGTTGCGGATACCTCCTCCATCGTTGCAGAAAGCTCTTCCATGATCGCGGAAATATCATTGGCATTGTCACTGGACGCTGCAACGCTGCTTGCTACATTTCCGACAACTCCGTCAAGGACATTGGAATTGCTGATGATGTTGGACATGATATTCTGCAGCGTTTCGATGAAATGGTTGATACCGATCGATGACTGTCCGATCTCATCCATCGACTTTACCGTAACGCGCTTTGTGAGGTCACCGTGTCCACCTTTGATCTCATCAATAATCTCTGTCAGTTCACTCGTCTGCTTTCTGAGCGGCTTTACAACCGTCTTGATAATCACAACAACCACCATGACAAATGCCACAAAAGAAATTGCCAGCAGGATCAGCGATAGTATCATATTCTGGTTGTACAGATCTTTCTGTTCCTGAATATTCTGCTTCACCAATTCATCGTTGCGAGATATGAGCGTATCCATATTGACCGCAATCGTATCTGACCACTCCGTCATCACAGAATTTGCCTTTGCCACCGCTGCTGCAGAATCACCGGCCATCGCCGTCTGCATCAGTTCCACGGTTGTCCCCTGCGCCTCTGTGAGCAGATCAAATGTCTCATTCATAAGCTGGATATCATCTGCCGTAAAATAGTGATCCATCGCCAGAAGCTCCTTTTCATAGCTGTCCACGTTCGACTGGTATTCCGTCAGCTGGGATGCCACATACTCATACAGATCCTTGCTCGGCTCTGCGCAGAGCGCAAGCGTAAGCTTCTGCGTGTTGGCAAAAGCAAGATTGATCTCATCCATACAGATTGTCGCACGTACACCCTCTCCGGAGATCTGATTGCTTTCCTTCTGAACGGCGGTCATGGAATAAAGACTCACGCCTGCAATCATAATCGCGATGCACCCAAGAACCGCAACCGGTATAATGAGTTTGGCAATAACCGATGATTTTTTCTTCATCTTTTCGTATCCTCCATTAAAATTGTCTATAGCCCCATTTTATCATGATATGCGGACATATTCTATTCATTTTTTTAACGAAATCTATACATTTCAAAAAAATTCCTCGTATATCTTGACATTCAAGTTAGTTTGTACTAACATAACAGTTGTTATGGAAGAAGACCGAAAAAAATTAACCGAAAAGAAATTACTTTCCTGCGGAAAACGGGAATTTCTGGAAAAGGGATATGCGAAGGCGAACCTCCGCTCGATCTGCAAAGCTTCCGGCGTGACAACCGGCGCCTTTTACTTTTCTTTTGCGAGCAAGGAAGCGCTGCTTCGCGCCATCTTAGATCCCTTCATCGCAGATTCCAGAGAGCTCCTTTCTGGGCTTGCCCGGATGGAGGAGGAACATCCCGAGACTGCAGACGACAATGAGATCCAGATCATCCGGTATCTCTCCGCACACCGCGAGGAATGTATTATCCTGATGGAGAAATCCGCCGGCAGCTGCTATGAACATTTTCATGAGGAAGCAGCCGCGATGATGCAGGAATCTTTCCGCCGTTATTACAGAAAGTATCTCGGCGCCGAACCGGATCCGGAACTGATCCGGATTCTTGCGTCCATGCGCCTGCACGGGTATCTGGAATTAGTTCATGGAGACTACACAATGAAAGAAAGACTGTTTTTAGCCAGAGCGATCGGCATCCACGCCGACGCCGGCACCCTGAGTTTAATACAATATTTAAAGGAAGAGAATGATGCTCACCGTTAATCCGGTGGGCATTTTCTTTTATAAAACATAACAAAAAAAATATTTGTTATCGAGGAGGAAAACACAATGAATCAAAAACCAAACTACGGAAACTGGGTACCTGAAAAACTCTTGTATCTGACCTTCGGCGGCGCCGCTCTCTTTCTGGTGCTTGCACTGCTGTCAGGTCTTGCTTTCTCAAACACGCCCCTCGCGGTCATCTGCGCCATTCTCTGCGCCGTTCTGCTCGCCTTCGGCATCTATATGTATGCGTGCCACGAATGCTTTGCCTTTGGAAAAGGCGATATGATGGCAAAGGTTCACGCACATCTGGTCGCCCATCTCAACTGGGACGGACACGGCACGCTTCTCGACATCGGCTGCGGCGCTGCCCCGCTCACCATCCGCTGTGCCAAGGCATTCCCGGACGCAGCGCTCATCGGCATGGATTACTGGGGCGCGCAGTGGAACTACGCCAAAGAGCAGTGCGAAAAAAATGCGGCAATCGAGGGCGTCGCTTCCCGCATCCATTTTGAGAAAGGCAATGCGGCACACCTGAACTATGCCGACGAGACGTTTGACGCCGCCGTCAGCAACTTCGTCTTCCATGAAGTCCACTCCGCCAGAGACAAGCGTGATGTCGTGCGGGAGGCACTGCGCGTCGTAAAACGCGGCGGAGCTTTTTCTTTCCAGGATCTCTTCGCCCAGAAAAGCCTCTACGGCGACATGGATGCCTTTGTGGAAGAGCTGAAAAAGGAAGGCATTTCCGAGATCCACTACATCGGAAATCTGGAAAAAACACTGGATTTTGTCCCCGCCTACGTGCGCACACCCTGGATGATCAGCGGCATGGGCATTCTCTACGGGAAAAAATAACAGTTCCCTACAGCTGCGCCAGCACTTCGCCGATGTCGCCGTCAATGCAGATCGAGCGTCCGTCAAGTTCCGTGATTCCTTTTTTCATTGTCATCCCGGCAAGATACGCCTCCTGCCGTGTAAAGTACGCACCTTTTTTGTACCTCGGTTACCGGAAAGTAACCTAATGAAATGAATCTCGCTTGCGAGATTCTCCGCGCGCGAGCGGTTCGCAAAGCGATATTTTCCTTACCGCGAGCTGCGCATCCTCGCGGAGCGTTTTTTATTTCATAGGAAGGTTCTACTTTCGCACATGAATGTATCACGGTATTTCCTATGAAACAAGAAAGAATCCTGCTTTGCAGGATTCTCCGCCTGCGGCGGGTTGCTCTAGCGACATAATTCCACTCCGACGCAGTGCGATCCTGCCCGGAGGGCTTTTTCATTCATAGGATGTAATTTCCTATGAATAAAAAAAAGACATGCAGGTTAATACCCGCATGTCTTCAATGTCCAGTCACCGTTTCCGGAGCGCACCAGCACCCACTGCCAGTCCTGATAAATTTCGTTTGGATTGAGGCTTCCGTCTCCGCCGTGCTTGTCCGTCTGAAAATCTGACAGAAGAACAATTGCCTGATCTGCCTGATACTGATCTGCCCATTCCGGCTCCGCTTCCCGCACGCTCTCCTCATCGTACCGGAAAGCTGTCATCACACATCCCGGAAAATGATCGTCGAAATACTCCTGCGCGGTATCCATCGCCGCACTGATCTCCTCCTGCGAATAATAGTCGGACGCTCCGATCTCTCTCTTGACTCCGCTCCTCGCTCCGTTGCCAAAACATACAGCGATCACTCCCACAACCACTGCGGCGAGCAGTACAGCACCCAGAATCTGAAAGATCCTCTCATACTGTTTTGTCCCCATGTTCTTTCCCCTTATTCCTGTGTTCTCTGATAGAATGTGTACACATTCCTATCTTTCTATCATACTCTGCCTGGCTCCATTCGTCAATCATCCGCCACAGAATCTTTCACATAAATACAGAAAAAGCGGCCGGTGCCTTCTCCTAGTCAATCAGATCATTCTGAAAACGCGACAGGTGCTCATACGGAAGAATCAGCCGGCCACGGTACAGCCCGCACCCGTCATTGATGAGGCTGTTGTCGATTGCCGCAAACATATTGACATCCAGCTTTGCAAGCTCGAGTTCGTGCAGTCTCCGGCAGCGCTCGTAGGCTTCATCAAAGTAGACACATTCCCCCTCAGGGATGGCATCCCTTCTCGCCCGGTCGCTCTCCTGCTTTTTCTCATACCCCAGATGATTGGCGGGTCCGATCTCTGCAATATCGTCCATCCGCTTCGTCCGAAGCTGCATCTCCATGTAGCACTTCGCGCTGTTATCAAAGAACGTAATATGCAGGGAGCGGTAGCCGTCCGGGTCCACATGCGCGATATAATCGCGGTAATACGGGCGCACCGCATCCGAAAGCAGTGGGGAGTCGCTCTCCTTCACACCTCCGGCGGGCTCCGCCGTAAATCCGCGCTCCTCCAGAAATCCCTTAAGCACATTGGCAATCTCATACAGATAACGGATCTCCTCCCGCTCTCCGTCCTCCGGATTCTTAAGATGGCACTTCGGCATGGAGATGACAATCCGGTACGCAATCAGATCCCGGAAGCAGTTCAAGCGTTCCTGCAATTCCGACACCGGCGGATACGTTCCGTTCTTCGTATAGTAATCATAGATGTACTCCACAACATAACCGTTGAACTTCGACTCCGCACGGATCAAAGACTTGATCCGCCCTTTGAATGTAAAGGACAGATAAGGATATTCCCGCGCCATATATTTATAGAATTCCCGGATCTTCTGCGACTGCGCCGTCAGGAAATCATTGTGCTCGAGCAATTCCATAATCTGCGACAGAAATTCACAGTGCCTGACATCCACTTCATTCCCGGTCTGCACTGCGGACTGCCGCAGGTCTTCGGTGTATTTTTTCAAAATCTTTAAGACGGTGTCTCCAGAATAGAGATAATCATTTAATGTAATCATAGGCGTACCTTCTTTAGGTTTCTACCTATATTTTCAGATATATTTTTTATCTCGTCAACACCTTTTTACAGTACCGGTGCGCTCCGCAATGCGGGCATACCAGCTTCCTTCTGGTCAGCGTGTGCGGTCCCATAACATAAGCACCCATCTCAGGCACAAATCGCGTCTTACACTCCGGACACTCATAAGCTCCTGCATCACGATCAAGAATGCATGCAATCGCAATGCCGATCACAATGACAACTATGCCGACTACAATCAGTGCAATCCGCATCCAGTCCTCCATCGGAAATGCTCCCGCTACCACAAACATTGGCGTAGCTGCAATAATCACAAGCGCCGATACCATTCCGGATAAAATAATTTTCTTCTTGCTTTCCTGTGCTTCTTTCACTAAATTCACCATATTCTCCTCCGCTTTCTCCCGATACTCTGTCTCGGAAATCCGTTCTCCTGTCAGCAATTCGTTTACAGATAGATCCAGTTCGTTACATAACGGCAGCAGCAGTGAAATCTCCGGGAAACCATTTCCGCGCTCCCATTTTGAGATCGTCTTATCACTGATTCCCAGCTGCTCCGCCAGCTGTCTCTGCGTGTAACCCTTTTTCTTTCTCTCATCTGCAATAAATTTTCCTGTCTTAATCTGATCCATGTCTTCCTCCTTTCTGGTCTCATTATGTTCCCGCTCCCACGGCTTTCACACACACGCAGCGTAGAATATGGTGAATTTGTGCGGATTCTACGCTCCGTCGAGTGGCCTCTTGCCCGCGATCTCTCAGTTCCATGACTGTTATCCTAGACTCCGACAGCTACAGTTTCCCTCTCCGGCAACCGCCGATCCAGATCCCGGCAGCTACAGTCCCCTCTCCGGCTGCCGCAGATCCAGAACCCGGCTGCTACAGAGCCAGTACCTCGAGATCTTCTGGCACGTAAAGATTTCCGTGGTAATAGTTTTTTCCTTCTTCCGTGTAAAGTTCCTTCCGCCTGCCAAGATTCCTGTCCTCGGTGTGATACAGTACCAGATTGGCCGCTCCCATGGACTCTGCCAGTTCGCAGGCATCCTTTACGGTCGAGTGATGTTTTTCATACGGGGAGAAAATGTCCGCCTGAGAATACAGGCAGAACGCTTCGTGCAACAACCATGTACTGTTTTCCACATAACTTTTTTCGCTATCGTTGTATGGCTCATCTCCGCAGCAGGTCAGTTTTCTGCCCTCTCCCAGATCCATGCAGAAACCAAACTGCTTTGCCTTCGTTGAATGAATGTCAAAAAAAGTTGTCGCCTTACCCAGAATTGTCTTCGTCTCTCCATCTTCCACTGCAACCAGACGAAGCCGCTCGTCCAGAAATTTTGTCTGCTTCTTTTGCAGCAGATTTTCCGCCATGCCCCGGAGCAGACCGATTACTTCGTCATGTGCGTAGATGGTGGCTTCCCCCTCATACTGCCCCTGACTCATATGCTGACAGATCATGCGGATCATCCAGACCGCGCCCATGATATGATCCAGATGCTTATGTGTGACAAAAATGGTTCTCATATCCTTCCAGTCCATGCCGACATGCTTTAACTGATGCAGAATGCCGTTTCCACCGCCGCCGTCCACCAGAAAATATTCATCGTTCTCACTTAACACAAAGCAGGTATTGTAGCACTCGGATACCAGTGCATTCCCGGTTCCCAACATCGTAAGTTTCATCTTGCCTATTCCTCCTTATTTTCCCTGTTCTTTTTCCCTGTTTTACTTTCGGTTCTATGTTCTCTATTGATAGTCACGCGATTTATTCTTCCTCTGAATTCTCCATGCCGCAAATTTTCCCATGTTTAAAATCACATAGAATCATTTATTTGATACATTATATCATCCCCCAAACACGGCTACAAGTTCATGCGTCGGCTTCAACCGACGCACGTAAAAAGGCTCAACCCATTGTAACCAAAGGGCTGAGCCAATAAAGTCAATTAATACTCAAGCAGTATTTAATTACTCAATGATAGTTGCAACACGGCCTGAACCTACAGTTCTACCACCTTCACGGTCTGATTTGGTCGTATTTAGAAACTTATTTGTTACGGTTTTGCCGTTTTCAACTCATATTATGGGTATTTTACCTATTATTTAGCCTTTTTCCGGGGGAAATGTATCGGATTCGTATCACGATAATCCGCCGTTTTCCGTCCACCTAAGAAATAATATAACATGGGAAAAGTCATAAGTAAATCGGGAATTTTATAAAAATCGGAGTGTGATACACATTTCAGAGGTTGTGATACACGTTTTTATGTATCAGAGTGCACTGCGTTCTGTTTTTAATGTGACACAGGTGCCATAACGCTGTGGCGTGATACACATTCAAGTAAAAGTACACATGAAAGGCTTTTGTGTGTATCTTTAGTCAACTGCAAGCTAAACAATTCTTTTTGTGAGTCTTTCTAAAAGATAATTGTATTTCTTCCTGTTCTTTTGTATTCTCTCCACGCCTCTTCCTTTACCAATTTGTAAACTTCACTTGCATCAAGTTCTGCGTCAATTTCCTCCATAACTGTTGTAAAGGAATATTCTTTTCCACTTAATAATTGTATCACCTCAACAAGCATTTCGCGTCTACAGTTTATCAGTAGCTTTCGTATTATTGCAATATCTGATGACTCGCAAAATGCTTTCCATTTCTCCGGATGATATCGAACAAGCATACTAAATGCGTAGTAGCACAAATATAAACTTACAATTTTACTCATCTTTACAACTCTTCCATTAATAGAAATTGCGTTTGTGCAATATGTATTTCCATAAATATCATTATATAGCACACGTTTGCCCTTTTCGTCTGAGTAGTTTGCATCAATCCAAATATACCCAGCTTTATCTCCTAACACTAAATGAAAACTATTGTTTTCCAACAAAGAGAAATCTCTACTTGCTATTTTTCCAACATTTTCTTCTTGAAGAATCATCTCATATTCCGATGTGCAATGTTTCTTCTTTCTCAAAAGAAATACATTTGGCTCTTCAAAATACCTTAAAAAGTAAGTTTCTCGCAATTCCGGAATAAGAGAAAATATATCCTTTATTACAAACAAATCACCTGCACAAAGGTCATCCCCTGTCACAGCAATTAAGTTACGAAACGTTCCATTTTTTGTCACTTTACATGTAATATTACCTATTTCGTTTGCATTCTGCGAAACTGTATTATCAAAATCAATTCCATGTGAACCTGCTAACGAGAGATTTGGGTAATTTACAAGATAAATAGCTTTAGCATAATTTTGAATTGCGTAAAAAAGTGTCAAAGGAGCCGTCAAAACATTATCATCCGTTCCTTCAAAAAAACTGTTTGCTTGGTCTATATGTGATTTGATTTTTTTCGCTACTGACAATTGCTTCGCCGATGATAAATTGGGATAGTTCTGAAGGATTCTTTTCTTTACATACCCAATATCAGTATACATCGAAATCAGATTTTCACACTCTTGTTCAATATTATTTGTGATAAAAATACTCATATAAACCCTTCTCTCTTATATATTCACCTTTTTATACATCTTACCCTTTGTGCTACCAGTACTCTCAATCAAGCCTTGCTCTGCCAAATCCTTTAGAAGCACTTTAATTCTTGACTCTTTAACACCAGCAATAGTTTCAAATTCAGAAGTTTTATACCACTTATCAGGCTGCATAGCGTTCAAAATAGCATCGTACTTTTCTTGCGTTTTTTTCGTCACTTTTTTTTCGTCACTTTTTTTCGTTACTTTTTTTTCGCCATTTTTTATCGTCACTTTTTTCTTAAAAGAAAGCGACAATACCGTCCTATCCGGATCAAATCTCTCTTCAATTATCGGTTCTTCCCAGCCTTCATCTGCCCAAACATTAAAGATATTCGGAACACCACTCCCGGCACGTTCACCGATATTGATAAGATTAAACATTTTCATAAGAGCCTTATTTCGGGGATCGGATTCGCCACCAAGACGCATCTGCTTTTTACCCGTTCTGACATAGCCAGGATTTGCCAAAACCAGATTGTCCGGTTCCTTACGGATAACAACACCACGCAATCCATGATAATCTGCATTAATCAGGCAGTTTGCCAAAGCCTCACGAAGTGCCTTGTGTACCGGCGTATCATCAACACGTTCGCCGCCAACCATTTTGAAAGGCACCTTAATGTCTTTAATAATCTTGTTATAAACTCTAAAATAAAAGTCACACACATTTCCGGACCATTCTCCGGAACTTGACTGCAATCTATCGCTCCAGCGAGTGGCAGGATCTAGATCTTCTCTGTAATCCAAGAAATACTCTGGGAAGTGACGTACAATGTTATACTCGTCCCCAAACATCAGCATACCTGCTGCCGTAGGATGCAACTTTCCGTCTTCCTCCGAAATAGCCGCAGCACCAATGCTTCTTAAATACTCATGGTCGCTCAAGCGTTCAAAAGGATGTCCTTCTTTTAAAGAACGATGACTATTGCGATATCCATGAATGGTATCATAATTCAAATCTTCCATCGGAACCTTATCAAGCACTTCCATATCCATGGTGCGCTCGGTCTGGTCACGGAGCATGGTCTTTACCTGCAATCTGGTACAATGATAATCGCCCTCATAATTGCGGCGGAAAGTACCATTGAAAATATCATTGTTGATGTACACCGGCTTCTGCTCACGTTTCGCCATTGGCACATAAATAACCATGATAATATCTTTGTTGTCACCGACTTCATATAGCTCTACGTCATCTTCCGACAGGAGATTGATATTCACTTTCTTAGAATTGTTGATGGTATCCCAGAAGTCTTTTTGGAGTTTGGACGCATTCTGAAGACCAGTAGTTTTCCAACTACCATCTTTTTCTTCTTTGACACCGAGGATAATGATGCCTCCATAGCAATTTGCAAACGCAGAATACGTGTCCCACAATGAAATTGGCAAGCCACCATTTGCTTTTTTCACTTCTCTTCTGTTATCTTCTCTGTATTCATCAAATTGCGAAAGGTCAAAGTTCATCGACACACAAATTACCCCCTTATCACCCAGATAATATTTAGTCTTAAAACTGTTTTTTCAAACACATTTTTACTGTTTCTTCTATGGTGTCACAGTGTAAAGGTTGTACTGTTCCCTGCTTCAACTTCCATACCGTGTAACCTTTATTATCGAGAACCTCTCCCTGCTCATTATATTTTTTTTCACTTATAAGTCTAACTAACAAATCCGGTCCTTCTTTATATGCTTTTTCAATACAAAATAGTTTCCGTTCACTATCCTGAATAATTAAATGACTTCCTTTAGTATCAAGTGCATAAATTACATCTTCATCCCAGACCACAAAATCTGGGTTGAAATTATTAGTTCCTTTCCCATCTAATAACGGGATTTGAAAATATCCACTTGATGGATTTCTTAGCCATTTGAGTCCAACCTTGTCTAACTCATTTGCAAAATCTCTCTCAAAATTATTAAAATCACTATATCGTTGGTGAACAGAATGTTTAAATTCTAATCCTTCGCCATTTACAAATACATCACCAACTTCTACTGTATCCAAAGAATTTTGTACTATTACAGATTTTTTACGATAGACATCTGCAATCTTCTTTGCATAATCTTGAAGATAACTTTTAGCATTACTGCTATACTCAATCAATGCATCGAACTTTGTATTGGAATAATCGCACAATGTAATAGCCCCCTTTGCTAATTTACCAAGTTCTCTTTTAAATACCCATCTAACACTTACCTTATTACTATGTCCTGTTTCTATTTCATTTTCCACCAGTCCAGCATTGTTGTCACCTATTGTACCTATTACTTTAATAGTACTTCCCAAACCAATAGTATTAATGGAATCATTATTATAATCATTCATCAAAGCCATAAGTTTTTCAATTTCTATTTCAGCTTCACTTGAATCAACTGCAACATCCGGTAATTCCATCTTATACCTTGGTGAAACCGATGAACGAGTCTTTTTTCCACTTGCAGACTCCCTATAAGTAATATTTATTTCAGGTATTTCAACAGACAATGTCTTTTTTACCTCTTCAATTATACCTCTAAAGACTTCTTTTTCATCTGTTTTAATATAAAAACTAGCCATATTTAATCGTTCATCTGGATAATGTCTAATCCCTGGTTGCCGCAATACCCTTCCTATAATTTGTGTTACTTGTGTATTAGAGCCCATATCTTTATCTATATAAGCAAAGTAACACTCTGGGTCATCCCAACCTTCTTGTAACGATTGGTTAAATATGATATGCCTGTAATTACCAGCAATAAATTCTTCATAATCATTTTCGCCACCTGAAAATAAATAAAAATTATCTGGTTTAGGGAATTTCTTTTCAAACTTCAAATCACAATATACAGCAATATCATTTGGATCAACTCCCTGTTCAACTAAATATTTCCATATCTGAATCGGACGAGCTAATCGTTCGTTAAACGGAACCATAATATTATCTACTTGGGATGTTTTTGCTAATACATTCGTATTGCTTACATAAATCGCTTTCGGTCTGAAATCACAATCATATTTTTCACACAATTTCTCAACATCATGCATATCATCAAGCAAACCATTTAACGCGATTTCCATTGGAGTTAAGTAACCTGCTAACGATATATGCTTTTTTATCAGTCCACTATCTACAACTGCTTTATTGCTTATCGTAGTAATCAAATCTGAATCTGTCATATTGTTATCACTTTTCAGACGTTCTATATATTTTTCCAATCTTTGAGGTACCTTTGTTGTTGCACTCGCTGCTATAAGAGCATCCGGTTTTAACTCAAGCAAAAGGTCTAACTGTTGGTCTGACAAATTATGTCCTTCATCATAAACAATAATTAGCTCTCTTTGCTTTCCTTTATCATTTTCACGTCTTTTTAATATCTCCCATAATGATTCACTTGCCTCATCAAGACCCGTTTGAAAGATTTTTCGATCCCCATCTTCTTTATCTTTTTGATTAAATTTACCTACAGTCGCAACTAATATTAGACCTTTTGAATCATCCAGAATATCCCGTCCCTTACAATCAAGCAACGGCTTAATAGTGTAACTTGGAATATTATCAGCATATTTTCCATTAGATAAATTTTCAAAAGTCTGTCCTACTACCACCTTTCCTTTTGACAACCACAGCACAACCGGCTGTGTTGTGGTCATCGCACGTATTTGCTCGATAGCATCAGCTAAAACTAACGTTTTTCCCGCTCCCGTAATAGCAGAAAGATTTTGATAAAAAGGTACAATTTCATTTTTTCTAATATACAAGGGATCATTCATATATGATTCATATCTCTCTGCAATTTGCTCTGATGCTTCAATTTGAAAACTTTTTAGTTCCAAAACTATTCCTCCTCATTATTATACCGATCGCTATTTTCATTTAATCCTAAATGTAAAAGTATCTTATCAGGAATCTGATAAAACTTCACTTTATTTGTCTGATAACTTTGTGTGCGAGCATATACATGATACGGACTTTTAACTCCTTCTTGTTTTGCCTCCTTTAATATCTGCATATAAGTATCTTGATCCAATTTCCCAACTGAATCTTTTCCATTCCAAACAATGAAGAATCCTTCCTCTAAAATGTTTTTACCAACTAAATACTGATAATCCTTATCAATCCTTTCGATGATACTCGAATTACGTCTCTTATCTTCTTCCCAATGAGATGCAATAACCATATCCACTAATTCGTCTCTTCTCAAATCCAAAATAGCTTTTGCATCCACTTTTTGTTCCAATTCCCAATACAAAAATCCACCATCTAATGCTTCTTCCATCACTTTCACATTTCCGGTTTTATCAACACGCTCACCCGTAATAGCTCTCTTTAAGCGTTCTCTAGTTAGTGTACTTGCATATTTATCATCCTTCTCACCCTTTTCAATTAAGATAAAATTCCTATTTGAATCAGATAAATAATTTAATTCTAAAACAGCATGCCCCGTTGTTCCCGAACCTGCAAAAGGATCCATAACCATGCCATTTTTAGGGCACCATAATTGTATGACTTTTTCAATAAGTTTTAATGGTTTAACAGTTTCAAAATCATGACCTCTACCTAAAATATAATTCAGCTCATTCATACCGGTTTGACTATGTCCACTTTCTGAATGTTCCCATGACTGACACCCTAAAACAAATTCTTCATCATAATCTTCGTCTGCCCAAAAAGTCAAAGGTACTTTTCCTTGCTTTACATACTTTAAATACCTTTTGCATCGAGGACGCCCATAACCTTCTTTCAAAAAATGAAGGATCGGCATTACACCCGACTTCTGAATTTTCAAAGCCTTTTTCTCTGATTTTATAATCTGCTCATCTTTTTCTTCCATTCTTACTGTAGGGTTATTATCAAGATTTTGCTCTACAGGCACAACAGGTATCTTAGCACCTTTTATTACCAACGCCTTAGGTCTGCCATCACCTAAATCCTTTTCAACATATTTGCTTCCCCATGCCTCTAAATATGTCTTCATATTCTTTTTTGTATTTCTCCAAGATCCCGACCCCGGATAATGTAAATCTCCTGTGAATGGGGACTGTATAGCATACCTATCTTTTTCTGATTTGGTTCTTGCACAAGGATCCCCACTAGTCCAATTTCCTTCTGGATCATTATCTGGATTCGAATACTTAGAATTCATCTCTTCTGTACGTGCCAATAATTCCGTTTTAGCATTTCCTTTGTTTTTTGCATATACTAGCACATATTCCGTAGCACTTGATAGATGTACACTATCATTTTTAGGTGAATAGGATTTTTGCCAATTGATTAGTCCAATCCTATTTTCTTCTCCAAACACTTCATTTAACATCATACCTAAATGAAACAATTCTCTTTCGTCTATACAAATTGCCAATATACCATTAGGCTTTAACATAGAATACATCATCTGAATACGAGGATACATAAATTTAATCCACTTTGTATGTCTTGATCCATCCTCTAAAGTTACAATCGAACCCAACTCTGGATCGTTTGGATCTGTATCCCATTTATCATTGTAACGGAAGTCTTTTCCTGTATTATACGGCGGGTCTGTTACAATCAGATCTACCGTTCCACGATATTTATAAAGAGTCACCATTGCCTGAAGATTCTCACCGTCAACTAATAAATTATTGCATTTTCCACCCAAATCATTATATGAAAGCTCCTTATTTATGTGTACTACTCTGGGCATAACCTTTCTCTGTATCATTTGCGCTGTACGTCTTCCATTAAAGGAAAGTGCAACACCTCCATTTATCATTTTTGTCAATATTTCTACTAATTCCTCTTTGCTCATCAATTCTAAATTATTTACATTAGCATCCAACATTTTATCACTCCTCTATTTCAAGTTATCTTTATAGGTATATACTATGTGCTTTATTACCCTTATTTATTTTACCATAAATATATGTCCCAAAAACCGGACTCACTCTTTCACATACTCCATAATATCTCCATAATCTACATCAAGTGTCTTACAAATCTTGCCCAATACACCCAAAGTCACTTCTTCGTCTCTCCGAAGCTTAGTCATTGTGTTAGGTGCTATTGCCGCTTGCTTCCTCAAATCCGCTTTGCTCATTTTTCTATCCACTAATAACTTCCATAATCTGTTGTATGATACAGCCATAATGCGCCCTCCATCATGTATCAAAAACTCATAAAACTCCAGTAAACATTATACCACAACCTCTTTTCGTCTTCAATAAACTTTCGCACAACCTTGCGAAGTGTCGAAATATGAGTTTTTCCTATTATAGTTAGAAACTCCTCTCATTTTCTGCAAGAAGGAGCGTTCTCGCGCTCCTTCCAATCCCTAATCACTCTATCTACTCATCCCAGCCACCTTCTGCTGTACCCATTCACCGATACTCCTCAGAAAGTGCTCCAGCATATTCATTCCGTTAATTGTAAACTGCCTCATGAAATCATATGCCTTTTCCAGCTTTGCCCTCAAACTCCGGTTCTCAGCTTTCAGCCCCTGATTCTCTTGCTTCAAGCACTCATTCTCGTATTTGAGGTCCAGCATCTTTTCAAAATATGCCTTTTCCCGGTCACCGGAATTAGTATTCCTGAAGTAATCAATAAGTTCTTCTGCAAACTTCGCTTTCTGAATTGTCTCGTCCGCATCTTCCTTGATAATCGTCAGCTTCTGCTCTTGCTCCCGAACCTCACTCTTTTTATCTGTCAGATCCTGTTTCACTTCATCCAGCTCGGTACTTTTATCTGCCAGGTTCCGCAGCACATCATTCAGCTCAGCGTTCTTATCCGTGATTCTGATTGACAGCTGCCTCTCTGCTTCTGCCCCCTTATCCAGAGACTCCAGCATCACCTCCAGCTGTTCCGTCTGTGCCTGAATGGTAGCCTGCCTGGTTACAACCTTATCCTTGATATCCTCCAGCTTCCGCTCCTCTTCCTTTGCCATCTCTGCCGCTTTCTCCCTACGATAGTCCGACAAGAGAAGATTTCCTCTCGGATTAGAGCCTTTATAAAAACGCTCCCAACCAAATTCTCTTAGCATCATATCCTGAAGCACTGCCTTCTGTGTTTCCACCCAGTCGGCACCGCCGTAACGATCACGCTTCATCTGTGGTTTCGAGTTCCCATCCTCATCCTTCTGCCAGACCAAATCGCCGGTCTCAGTTACCGCCTGCCTCATGGTAGTCGAAAATCCCAAATCTTTGAAGGTCTGTGCAAAGGCATTCTGGATTGGTGCTCCCTTTGATGAATTGGTTGTGTATGGGATATAGGTCATATGAATATGGGGAGAATTTTCATCCCCGTGATAAACCATGTGGTGAACAATCAGACCAGCCTCAAAAGGTGGCTTCCAGCTAGGATCATCCAGCTCCTTCTGGGTTACCGCACATACCTCCGGCAGTTCCAACAGATACTTTGCAAATTCATCCAGCAAATCCTGCGCACGATGCGCATCATCCGGCGTATATATGAAACCTGTATCCCGCATATCCCCTATCTGCCAGATAATCTCATAGCAAAGATGCTTCTGTTTATCCTGCTCAATCTTCTCATAATAGGTTGGTGGAAATCTCTTTCCACGCCCTTTCTTAATCTCCCTGTCCCGCCACTCTTTATACGGCTTAGCAAATAACTTCTCATATACCTGTGGCAGAGTAATCTCTGAATCCTTGGTATATACCCAGTTTAAATGCCGCCGCTCCTCTACGGAGTTGGGTGGAATATGTGTTCTAAGATTGTGCTCCAGATTAGGTGCGCTGTACATTGCACCACTTATGGTCTTTTCTTTCCTACCTGTCATCAAATCCCTCTCTTCTTATCTGTATTCCGTTTAATTAACAGTTTCCTTAAGAAATCTCTGCTCATGGTCGTTCTCCTCCTTTCTTTGGGTTTCCACGTTTCTTTCTCTTCCCCTAAAGTAATGTCCCCTTATTGGCTTGGGATACCCCAAACACAAACGGGGCAAGCGTTCCGCGGATACATCTTCTCCTACCAGCATTTGGTGAAATCTACTGCCAGCAGCCGGTATTCGCAGCTGTATGTTGGTGCCCCTCTGGGAAGTATTTTTTATGCTGCACCAACCAGAAATCCTCTATCAGCAGGTGCGTCACTTTCGTCTCCCTTTTTGAAAAATGACGCCACTTTTTGACTCACCATACGGAACAATCATCCAACGCATCCAACCACACCTGCATTTCCCCGCCAAGCATTAACTTCACATACTCCACCGGGTCATCTATCGCCAGTGCATCCATCCGTCCTTGGGAGTTTGGAGTGGTCCGAAGACCACTCTTCCACTTCCCACAATCCAGACTTATGATGCAGTTGATATCATAGTGAATGACATTCACTGTGTTATTCTGCTTGTTGTAAAATCCTCTTATCATTCTCATGACCAGACACCTGCCTTTCGAAACCGCATCTCTGTTGCCATATCCACCAAATTGCTTTCCGGTTCCCCGGTAGCCTCCGCATTCAACATATCTGCCACCTGCTTCTGCTTGTTCGGATAGAGATGTCCGTAGATATTCATGGTTGTATTCACGGAATCATGTCCCACCCGCTGAGCGATGACCAACGGCTGCATCCCCTTCTCTATTAACAAAGCAATGTGCGAATGGCGGAGGTCATGCACACGGATAGGCTTTAGCTTCACCTGCTCCGTCTTTTGTTTCATCTTCTTCTGAATTGCCCTGTCCGTGATAGGAAAGATGCGATCCTCCGGTGTCAATTCATATTGCCTGTCCACAAAATCCTTCCTCTCCTCTACCAGAAACTTTGGAATAGTAATCTTTCGATTAGAACTCTCGGTCTTCGGTGGCGTAAGATAATCTGTCTGATTCCTTCTGTAATAAGTCTTGGAGATATTCACCGTTCCGTTTTCAAAATCAATATCCTGGCTGGTAAGTGCCAGCAATTCCCCTACCCTGCATCCAAGCCAGAATAACATCTGAAAAATAATCCGGTACATCTCCTCATCCGGACTAAAACCTTGTATAAACTGTTCGTACTCATCCTTGGTCCAGAAGTTTAGCTCCTTAGCATTCGGACGACCCATTTTATCCACCTTCTTGCAGGGATTATCCTTCAAATCATAGAACTTCTCTGCGTGATTAAAAAGAGCCGTCATCTAATTTTGTATCATCCTCAGGTACGTTGGCTTGTAATCCTGATTCAGAAGTGCATTCTGCCACTTGATAATATCCACCACAGTAATCTCATTCATCTGCTTTTCACCAAAGTAAGGAATGATCTTAGTTTCAAATAGTGTCCGCTTTGTCATTATGGAACGCTCCTTCAGTCTCGGTGCCTTATCCTCAAAGTACACTTCCACAAAGGAAGCAAACTTCATATCCATGCTGGCACTCTGCTTCTGTAAAAAATCACGTTCCCACTGCTGGGCATCCTTCTTGGTGGCAAATCCACGTTTCATCTTGGACTTACTCTCTCCAAGCCAATCCTTATAGTTGCACTTACAAAACCAAGTGTTTCGTTTCTCGTCCTTATAAACCTGCATACTCATTACCTCTCTTTCTTGTAGCCGCCACACCCGGAATTATTCCAGGTATGGCTTATTCAGTTATCAAAGTTCATCTATTGCGCTTCGCCATACCCATAGCACTTCTTTTCGAAGTAGGCTCTAGGAACGGAACCTGCCTTGGTAAAATAACCCTGTGCTTTCAGTTCCTTATTCCATCCACGAATGACTGCGTAAGCGGTTGATTCTGCAATTCCCAGAAGTTCTGCAACTTCCTTAGCAGATAAATAGCGATTCGTCATACTCCTTCCTCCTTTCCTCTAAAACTTATGTACGCTCTTGCACATGGCACTCACCTCCCATTATTTAATTAGCAACTATATTGTTACTGTTTTGTATTTTTGATTATACAGTAACATTTACGTTTCTGTCAACAGATTGGCGAAAAAGCTATTATATATTTCTATTTGCTATACAGTAACATTTATGTTATTGTATTATCAGAAACGATATTGTTACTATTATAAAATTAGAAGGAGATACACGATGGCTATTGGTGAACGAATAAAACGGATCAGAAATTTCCGCAAATTGACACAGGCACAGCTCGGCGAGGCTGTAGGCTTATCCGACGTGCGAATCCGTCAGTATGAAATCGGCAATCGCACACCCAAGGAGGATATGATACAGGAGCTGGCAAAAGCCCTAAACTGTAATTACCGCTCCATCTACGAGCCTTCCCTCTACGCAGCGGAAGATGTAATGTACGCTCTCTTTGAACTGGATGAGCACTACAATATGCCCCTCTACGAAGTTACAGATTCCGAAGACCCTGCCGAGAAGCATATCGCTGTTGGTTTTGACTATTCCTTACTGAATGATTTCCTGAATACCTGGAAAAAGAAAAAAGAGGACTTATCCTCCGGTAAAATTACCAAAGAAGAGTATTTTGAATGGAAGATTAACTGGCCACATGCTGAAGATTAGAAACCCGTGTATCACGCGCGTATCAAAAGCCCTTTTTGAGTGAAGAACTTGAAAAGGGCTTTTTCTATGTTCGTTAATCTTCTCTAAACAAAAGAAAACCGCAACTCCTCATAAAATGAGGAATTGCGGCTTGTATTTAAGTTTCTATGATACGAAATCTAGAATTACTCGATGACAGTAGCAACACGACCTGAACCTACAGTTCTACCACCCTCACGGATAGCGAATGTAAGACCCTGCTCCATAGCTACCGGGTGAATTAACTCGATAGTCATCTCGATGTTATCACCAGGCATGCACATCTCTGTACCCGCCGGAAGGTTGCAAACACCTGTTACGTCTGTTGTTCTGAAGTAGAACTGCGGACGATAGTTGTTGAAGAACGGAGTATGACGACCACCCTCGTCCTTTGTCAGAACGTAAACCTGAGCTGTGAACTTGTGATGGCAGGTAACAGTACCCGGCTTAGCAAGAACCTGTCCACGAACGATCTGGTCACGGTTGATACCACGAAGTAATGCACCGATGTTATCACCAGCCTGAGCCTCGTCTAACTGCTTACGGAACATCTCGATACCGGTTACAACGGTTGTCTGAACATCATCCTTAACACCAAGGATCTCAAGGTTATCATTCAGATGTAATGTACCTCTCTCAACACGTCCGGTAGCAACTGTACCACGACCTGTGATTGTGAATACGTCCTCGACTGGCATAAGGAATGGCTTATCTGTGTCACGCTGCGGATCCGGAATGTACTCATCAACTGTATCCATGAGTTCCATGATCTTGTCGCCCCACTCGCCCATTGGATCCTCAAGAGCCTTAAGAGCAGAACCCTGGATGATCGGGCATCCCTCGAAGCCGTACTCCTCAAGCTGCTCGGTAACTTCCATCTCTACTAACTCGATGAGCTCCGGATCGTCTACCATATCGCACTTGTTTAAGAAAACAACGATGTAAGGTACACCTACCTGACGGGAAAGTAAGATGTGCTCTTTTGTCTGAGCCATAACACCATCGGTAGCAGCTACTACGAGGATAGCACCATCCATCTGTGCAGCACCAGTGATCATGTTCTTTACATAGTCAGCATGGCCTGGGCAGTCAACGTGTGCGTAATGTCTCTTCTCTGTCTCGTACTCGATGTGAGCGGTAGAAATTGTGATACCACGCTCTCTCTCTTCCGGAGCCTTATCGATGTTCTCGAAATCTGTAGCTGTGTTACCAGCAACTCTTGCAGCTAATACTTTGGAGATAGCTGCTGTTAAAGTTGTTTTACCATGGTCAACGTGTCCAATGGTACCGATATTACAATGTGGTTTTGTTCTTTCAAACTTAGCTTTTGCCATTTTGAATATCCTCCTTAAAATGATGCCCCTTGCGGGCTATAGTTATTATATAAGAATAACTCGGCTAACTCTGATTATATAAAATAATCAGCGGTTTTTCAAGCTATTTCTTACCGGATTTCCCCTGTTTATGGGAAAATCCGGGATTTTTACAAACTGCATACGGAAAGCTTATTTGGACTTGTCAGCCAATACCTTCTCCTGTACACTCTTCGGTACCTGCTCGTACTTCTCGAAGAACATCGAGTAGTTACCACGTCCCTGTGTCTTAGAACGCAGGTCTGTAGAATAACCGAACATCTCTGCAAGCGGTACATATGCCTTTACAAGCTTACCGCCGCCGATATCATCCATACCCTCGATACGTCCACGACGGGAGTTGATATCACCGATAACATCACCCATGTACTCCTCAGGCATTGTAACCTCAACCTTCATGATCGGCTCGAGTAATACCGGGTTTGCCTTGTGCATAGCTTCCTTGAATGCCATAGATCCGGCAATGTGGAATGCCATCTCGGAGGAATCGACCTCATGGTAAGATCCATCGTATACGTTCGCATGAACACCGAGTACCGGGAATCCACCAAGGATACCTGCCTGAGCAGCTTCCTCGATACCTTCGCCGATTGCCGGGATGTACTCCTTCGGAATCGCACCGCCGACTACGGTAGACTCAAACTTGAATGTCTCTTCACCGTTCGGATCCATCGGGTCAAACTTCACTTTACAGTGTCCGTACTGACCACGTCCACCGGACTGCTTTGCATATTTGTATTCAACATCAACCGGCTTTGTAAATGTCTCTTTGTAAGCAACCTGAGGTGCACCAACGTTCGCCTCAACCTTGAACTCACGAAGCAGACGGTCTACGATGATCTCCAGGTGGAGCTCACCCATACCAGCGATGATTGTCTGACCAGTTTCCTGATCTGTATGAGCACGGAATGTAGGATCCTCTTCTGCAAGTTTTGCAAGAGCCTCACCCATCTTACCCTGTCCAGCCTTGGTCTTCGGCTCGATTGCGAGCTCGATAACCGGCTCCGGGAACTCCATGGACTCTAAGATTACCGGATGCTGCTCATCACAGATGGTATCACCTGTCGTTGTGAACTTGAATCCAACGGCTGCAGCGATATCTCCGGAGTATACTTTCTCCAGCTCCTGACGCTTGTTGGCATGCATCTGTAAGATACGTCCAACACGCTCTTTTTTGTCTTTTGTTGCGTTCAGTACATAAGAACCGGAGTTCATTGTACCGGAATATACACGGAAGAATGCAAGCTTTCCTACAAACGGGTCAGCCATGATCTTAAATGCAAGTGCGGAGAACGGCTCTTCATCGGAAGAGTGTCTTACTACCTCATTGCCATCTAAGTCAACACCATTGATAGGCGGGATGTCGGTCGGAGCCGGCATGTACTCGATGATTGCATCGATCAGCTTCTGCACTCCCTTGTTTCTGTAAGCAGATCCGCAGCATACAGGTACTGCAGTACACTCACAGGTAGCTTTTCTTAAGACCTTCTTCATCTCCTCAACGGATGGCTCTTCACCCTCGAGGTACATCATCATAAGGTCATCGTCCAGCTCGCAGATCTTCTCTACCAGCTCGCTGCGGTAAAGCTCTGCGTCGTCCTTCATATCTCCAAGATCATCGGTAACGGTGATATCATCACCCTTATCGTCGTTGTAGATATATGCCTTCATCTCGAACAGGTCGATGATTCCCTTGAAATCATCTTCCTTGCCGATCGGCAGCTGAAGAACGATTGCGTTCTTACCTAATCTTGTACGGATCTGATCAACAGCGCCGTAGAAGTTCGCACCTAAGATATCCATCTTGTTGATGAATGCCATACGCGGTACGTTGTAGGTATCAGCCTGACGCCATACATTCTCTGACTGAGGCTCAACACCACCCTTTGCACAGAAGACGCCGACAGCGCCGTCCAGTACACGGAGTGAACGCTCTACCTCAACCGTAAAGTCAACGTGTCCTGGGGTATCAATGATGTTGATACGATGCTCCAGAGCACCCGGCTTCGGCTTTGTGAACTCTTCCAGAGTCCAATGGCAGGTCGTAGCGGCTGATGTAATGGTGATACCTCTCTCCTGCTCCTGCTCCATCCAGTCCATGGTAGCAGTACCCTCGTGAGTATCACCAATCTTATAGTTAACACCGGTATAGTACAGAATACGCTCGGTCAATGTGGTCTTACCCGCATCGATATGAGCCATAATACCAATGTTTCTGGTTCTCTCTAATGGATATTCTCTTCCAGCCAAGGTATTTCCTCCCTAAATTAGAAACGGTAGTGAGCAAACGCTTTGTTTGCCTCTGCCATTTTGTGCATATCTTCTTTCTTCTTAACGGATGCACCTGTGTTGTTAGCTGCATCTAAGATCTCATTAGCAAGTCTCTCTTCCATGGTCTTCTCACCGCGGTTACGGGAGTATGTTGTCAACCAGCGAAGTGCTAAAGCCTGACGACGGTCTGGTCTGACCTCGATCGGCACCTGATAAGTAGCACCACCGATACGTCTTGCCTTTACCTCAAGAACTGGCATAACATTGTTCATGGCCTCTTCAAATACCTCGAGAGCCGGCTTCTCAGCCTTCTCCTCTACTCTCTTGAAAGCTCCGTATACAATCTTCTGTGCTACACCCTTCTTACCGTCTAACATGATGTTATTGACAAGCTTGGTAACCACTTTGTTATTGTACATTGGATCTGCTAATACGTCTCTTTTCTGAGTATGTCCTTTACGTGGCACGGTTCTTCCCTCCTTAATCATAATTTACTATACAGAACTCTGTCTGCATTGCCCGGTCTCCAGTCTCTGGATCCGGAGGACTTCATTTCGATTAATTCAACGGTACTCACAATGTAGTGGCAGGTATCTGCCTCTTCGTGTTCGTGCGGAAATATATCTCTGTGTGAAACAATTCCAACACTTACCATGTGATACTATTGGTTCGCTGAATTACAGTAACTCTACGCTACTATTTTGCAGCCTTTGGTCTCTTAGCGCCGTACTTGGAACGAGCCTGCTTTCTGTTAGCGACACCGGCAGTATCAAGTGTACCACGGATAATGTGATATCTTGTACCTGGTAAATCCTTAACACGACCACCACGGATCAGAACAACGCTGTGCTCCTGTAAGTTATGTCCCTCACCCGGGATATAGCTTGTAACCTCGATTCCGTTGGAAAGACGTACTCTGGCGATCTTTCTAAGAGCTGAGTTAGGTTTCTTAGGAGTAGCTGTCTTAACAGCAGTACATACACCTCTCTTCTGCGGAGAAGAAGTATTGGTTGGCTTCTTCTGTAAAGAGTTGTAACCTCTCTGAAGTGCAGGTGCTGTAGACTTCTTAACAGATGTCTGACGTCCTTTTCTTACTAACTGGTTAAATGTTGGCATTATTTTCACCTCCTGTTTTATTTGTATGAGATCATAAATTGATCTCGGCGTACGTATGCACGCTAAGTTATTATATTAACCCTATCTTTTTTTGTCAAGTTCTTTTCCAAAATTTCCTTGAATTTCGCGGAATACGCGGGTAAAAAAAGTTTTGCATGCAAAAAGAAAAGATGGAAAACTCCCAACGGATATCTTCCATCTATCTATTCTTCCACATTTTTACATGTTTATACCAAACGGTCAGCCATTTGCCCGTTTTCTCTGCTTCTCCTGTCTCTCACTGGTCAGAATCATATAGATTCCCAGCAGCATCACACCGATGCACAGAACATATTTCGGATTTAACGACTGTCCGGTCTTCGGCGTCTCATCCTTTACCTGCGAGTCATCCGCCGCCTGCGCATTATCAGCCGGCTGCTCCGTCTCCGCCGCTTCCGTCGTCTCTGCCGGCTGGCTTTCCGCCTGGCTTCCGCCTGCCGGTGTAATCACAAACCCGGAGGTTGCCTGCGCCGTTGAATCCGAGTGACGCTCATCCACTACGATGACATAATCACACGCATGCACAAAGGAAAATGACACATTGCCGTCCGCATCTGTATCAGACTGTCCCATATACTCCAGGATCTGATTATCTACATTATAATAGAACAAAGTGCCCAGCTTATTGGCGTTCGCCGCACCGACATTTACGGTCAGCTGCGCCGTCAGGCCAAACAGGTTGTCGTGCGCCAGATGCATCTGCGTTGACCATCCGCTTCCGGTTACTGTGCTCTGCAGGTTTGCCGGCACATTGCTTGTTCCCAGTTCCACGCCAAAATCCGTATCTGCTACAACGCCTGTGTCAATGCTGCTTCCGTCAATCGTCCATGAGATTCCATTTCCCATATCCAGAACCAGCGTCAGCTGCTTATCTGCCGCCAGTGTCAGAATATCCTTCGGCACAACCGTGGTGCCGTTCATGGTAATATAGATCGTTGAACCTGGATCCGCCACCGTCATCTGCGTGTAAATCGCATCCCAGCCCTTCAGTTCCTCATTTCCAGTGATATATGCGGTTCCCTGCTCTGCAAATCTGGTCGTCGCAGGCACTTCCGCCGCTGTCGGCTGCACATCTCCCTGTATCTCCGCCGTCGTCGCTGCCGCCGATCCGGCACCACTGCTCCGTGCGCCTGCCGCTCCGGCACTGCCCTTTACCGCACCGCTGCCTCTTCCAGATGATGTGCCGTTACTCTTTCCGCTGCTGCCGCTTCCGCTGCCCGTACTGCTGCTGTTATTACCACTGCTCGTGTTGCTGCTGTTATTGCTGCTATTGTTATTACTGCTGTTATTGTTATTGTTATTGCTGTTGTCGCCGCTGTTATTGTTGTTACCGCTGTTATTATTGTCGTTGTTATTGTTGTTATTGTCATCTGCCGGTTTTTCCGTGTCCTCGGTCGGCTTCTCCGTATCCTCCGTCGGCTTTTCTGTATCCTCGGTCGGTTTCTCCGTGTCTTCCGTCGGCTTTTCCGTGTCCTCGGTCGGTTTCTCCGTATCCTCGGTGTCGTCCGGCTTATAATCCGTCACCACAATCGCACCGTACGTCTCCACCAGCTTCGGTGCAGCCGGAGCGCTTCCCGGCACTTCAATCGAGTGGATCTTGAAAGAAGTATTCTGCTCGCCAAACGTTTCTAAGGCTTTGCCAAGGCAGAGTGTCTGAATCTCACTGCCGTCAAACGCACCATCTTCCACGGTTGTCACGCTCTCCGGAAGTGTCACTTTTCCAAGCTTGCAGCCGTAAAATGCATTTTCACCGATCATCTTGGTACCGTCATACACCTCGATGGTTCTCGCCCCCTGCGGGCAGCGGTATAACGTAACCCCGTTCGCCGTGTAGAGCGCATTGTCGTATGACATAAAGTACGTATTTCCCTCTTTCACATCAATGGACTGCATATTGACACATCCGTCAAATGCGTCCGACGCAATGGTTTTGGTCGCCTCGGGTATCACGATACTCTCGAGGGACTCACAATTTTTAAATGCTTCTTTTCCGATTGATGGAAGTTCCTTGGAAATACTTAAGTCCGTCAGTCCTGCACACTCTGCAAATGTGCCATCGCCGATTCCTTCCCTGCTCTCCCACGTTGCACTTTCCAGACTGGTACAGCCGTAGAACACATTGTCTCCGATCTTTGTCACGCTGTCCGGAACCGTAACCTCGGTCAGATATTCACATCCTGCAAATGCGTTATCTCCGATGGTTGTCACACTGTCCGGGATCTCCACCGATGTGATCGTCGTATTGAGGAATACATCATCATCAATTTTTGTAATATTGTCCGGAATAACAACCGCGTTCTCCGCTCCGACATACCCCTGCAAGGTTGTCCCTTTTATGACAAATCCGTCCTCCTGACCGGACGCTGCACTGAGCTCTCCTGGATAGATCATCACCACAAGCATGGCAACGACCAGCACATAGCCTATTTTTCGTTTTATCCGATATTTCATTAGCACTCTCTCCCATCATCCTTTATTTCGACGCAGCCCCGCCCGTGAACCTCACGCGCGATCCCACGCTTTTACTCTGCTTCCCTGCATTTCTTTGCCACCAGAAACAGTCTTCCGTCTTCTGTAAAATTGTTACAGGTCGACAGGGTCAATAGCTCGTCCCCGTAGACCGGCAGATCTGTTCCGGTAAACACCGAGAGTTGTATGATATGATCGAGGTAGTCGTTAAACGCCTCCTCGGAATCCGCCTGTATAAAATCATAATAACGAAATTCCTGTGAATTCCGGTACTGCACCTTTGCCAGACAGACGGCAAACACTTCATAGGTGCCTTTCTCATAAATTGTATCAAATCTGATCTGCGCGTGCTCCCTCCAGTAATCTTCATCCAGATACTTCTTGAGACTTCCGAACATCGCACCGCTTTTCATGTTATGTCCGTAGATAATAATATTGGTGCTGCGCTGCACCAGATCCGTTCTCGGATCCATAAACAAGGTTCCGTTGATATCGTCCTCCCCGTTTACATTGCGCTTCAGATAATAATCCCCGTCATTCGGGGTAAGCATGACCGGATAGTCAATCTTCGTCCCGTCAATGGTGATCCATCCGGCAAAATCACTGTGCTGCGCCACGATGGCTTCATATTCCGGCAGAACCGGAGGAGGCGGTTCGTTCTCCCGCTCCGTCTGGTCTAAGCCCGCCGCAAGTTCCGGTGCATCCTCCGAAAAAAAGGTGTCATTGTCCACCATCTCTGCGGCTTCTGTCGGATTTTCTTTTAGCATCTTCAAATACTCATTCGCCTGACTGCCGCGGTGATTCGTGTAATCTGACCAGAAATACCAGCCAAAACATAGAATCGCAGCCGTCACACACACCGCACCGAGAATCTTTCTGCTGCGGTCCTGCGCCACCTGCCGGGGTTCCTCCCCCGCTTGTTGTTCCGGCGCCTGTGCCTGCGTTATATTTTTTGCCGCGGATTTTGCCACGACATCTGCAATATCCAGAAAAAATTTCTTGCCGACTTTGCTGCCGAACTTGATCTTCCCTGTTCGGATCAGCCAATAGAGGCGTAGAGCGGTTTCCGGTTCATTGAGATCGACGGTGTTCTGTATCTTTTCGATTTTCTTCGCATCTTCGAGCCCTCGGGCATATTCCTCTTCTGTGTCAAATGTAAAATTCCCTATCTTATATGCCGCCATGATCGGAACCGCTCTCCCTCCTCTCTATCTTTATTTTGTGGTTGTTCCGGTAACTGCTCCGGTAAACTCACCGTAGTAAGTCTCGCCGTCCGCCACCAGGTAGCTTCTTACTTTATAAGAGTATGTTGTCTCTGCCGCAAGCTTTTTATCGGTATAGAAAGCGTCTCTGGTACGCGTTACCTGCTGCCACTTTCCATCTGCGCCGGCACGGTATACTTCGTATCCCGTCACGGCACCGTCGCCCGTCCAGCTGATGGACAGACTGTCTGCGGATGCGCCTGTCACAACCGCCGCGCCCGCATCGCACGGTCTGATGTCAAACGTCAGGTTCTTTGTTGCCGTGTAATTGCCTTTTCCTGCAACTGCCGCCACACCGGTACCTGCCTTGCGGTTGTTGGAATACATCAGTGTGTAGTCGCTTAAAAGTTCCAGGGCTTTGCCGTCATCTTCCACCGTCACGGTCGGCTTGATGTCAGATCCGGTATATACCTGTGTCTGAATCGAACCAATGTCGCACAGATGTATGCTCTTGCGCAGAATCTGGAAACTCAGTTCCTTAGTACCTGCATAATGGGTTCCGCTTGCTGTGATTACCAGCTTCGCTACACCCGCGTTGATGTTGTCTTCATAGGATACCGTGTAATCCTTATCTTTTTCCAGCTGCACACCGTCTGCCCATACTTCCGGCTCCGGTGTGATTGCTTTTCCGGTATATGTGTAAGTAGAAGAAATACCCTTCACTTCCAGTCCGTCGATCGGTGTCTGGTCTACGGTAAACTGCTTTGTAACGGTTCCTGTATAGTTGCCGGTTCCGGCAGCCTCCATTTCGTAGATTCCTGCCACTCCTGCCGGTCTGCATGTCACGGTATAATCGGTGTCTCTTACGAGTGCGATCTCACCCCACTGGAATGTTACATTCTGTGTAATCTGCTCTGAGTAGGATACCGTGTCCTCAAATCCGCTCATCACCACATCTTCATCGGTGATGTCCTTCGGTGTAATCTCGATGGTGCATTTCCTGGTTCCGCCGTAGCTTCCCTGACCGATCAGAAGAAGAGTCTGCGTTCCGGCGCTCATGCCATCGCTGTTGTCGTCAAATGCAAAGCTGTAGGAGTCTGTTGTAAGGACCGTTTCGCCGATGCGTACCTCTGTAATGCCCAGATCGTCCGGCGTATATGCGCTTCCCGTAAACGGATAGCTGTCGTCAAGTCCTATGACCTCCGCCTGGCTGATGTCGCTCGCAATATGAAATGTGGCCTGGCGGTAATTCGTAAATCCACCGGTTCCGTTGATCCGCATCAGAACGGTGCCGATCTCTGTGTTGTCCGTGTCAAAGCTCAGTGTATAGTCCTCACCCTGCTTTAAGGTATAATCGCCGCAGGTCACTTTCACTTCCGGAATTACCGGCTGACCCGTGTATGCCTGATTCGGAATCGGATCCACCGTCACATCCGCCGCCGCAATATCGTGGCTTACGATGGTAAACGGTGCCGTTACGCTTCCCGCATAGCTTCCTTTTCCGGTCACGGTCACAGTCGCTGTGCCGCACGCCTTGTTGTTCTGATAAGATACCTCATAATCTGTACCCGCTGTGAGTACATTGCCGTCCAGTGTTACCTGCACTTCCGGTTCCACCCCGTTGTCGCTTCCCATATACGGATAGGAAGTTCCGTTCGGGAACGTGACAATCGCTCCGTCAAAGCTCTTCTCCGTAATCGTGTATTCCACGGTGCGGGATCCCGTATAATTTCCGATACCGGAAATCACCGCTGTCGCTGTTCCTGCATTGATATTGTTGCTGTATGCAACGGTAAAATCGCTTCCCTCTGTCAGCTGACGTACCTCAACCTCTGTTCCGTACTGATATGTCACAAGAACAGTCGGCTTCTTTTCCGTTCCGTCATAAGAAAAGCTGTCCGGAATCACTTCTACCGCAATCAGGTCGGTGCCGGATGACGGTTTTGCCAATGATTTCGCCACGATCTGGAAGGATACTTCACGGCTTCCGATTACGTTGCTTCCATCACCGGTAATCACGACTGTACCGGTTCCTACATTCGTATTATCTGCGTCTGCCTTCTTTGCAATGGTATAGCTTCTTGCCGGCAGAATGTAATCCGTTGATCCGATGGTTGTCTTCAATGAGAACTCCGGCACAATCTCCTTACCGGTGTACTCTCTGCTTCCGATCGCGTTCTGCGTTCCGTCAAGCACCTTCAGGTCGTCCATCTGAAGTGGGTTAATATCAAAGGTTACCAGCTTGATCAGACCAGCATACTCGTTCTTACCCTTTACCATAATGCTTCCGCCGTCTGTTCCCGCCTTGATATTCTCTCCATAGGTCACATCATAATCGGACGTGGACAGTGTCTTGTTCCCTATCTTAACGGTAACCTGCGGGCGGATCTGTGTTCCGCGGTACAGGTAGCTGCTCTCTACACCGCTTACCTCCAGAATTCCCGCATTTGCAACAATGCTGAAATTCTCTGTGAGTGTTCCGGTAAATCCGTTTTTCTCATTTCCGATTACCGTCACGCTCGCAGTCTTATCACCGATCTTCACGTTGTTTTCGTATGTATGAATCACAAAGTGCTTTCCGGATGTCAGCTCTGTTCCGTAGTAGCTGATGCTCGGGATTGCCTCCACCGGATCTCCGGTATACTGCTGATCTCCGATTGCCACCTGGATGCCTGCCTCCGAAAGATCCGCTTTGATCGGAACCGTCTTCTCCACGCTTCCCGCAAAGCCTCCCATACCCTTGATGGTAACTACTGCGTTGCCGACCCAGCTGTTGTCTGCATAGACCAGCGTATAGTCGGTATCTTTCTGAAGTGTTGTTCCGTTCAGCACAACACTGATCTGATCGTCAAACGTGATGTTCTTATCGCCGATTGCAATGTCCGTCTCTCCGGCATTCACATAATCTTTGAACCACAGTTCATCCGGAACGGTAATCTCGGCGTCCGCAATGTTTGCGCAGATCTTAAAGGTCTTCTTCACGCTTCCTGTGTAATTGCCGATTCCCTTAAGAATGACAACCGCGTCGGAACCAATGCTGTCGTTCTTCTCATAAGTACAGATATAATCCGTACCCATGACAAGTTCTGTTCCGTTATAGTACAGCTTCGGCTGCGGTGTTGCCGTTCCGTCCACCAGCGGCTGCGGTTCGATCGCTCCGATCTTAAAGCCGTTTGCCGGTGTATATCCGCCATTGCCAATACTTGCAAGTGTGATCGTATAGGTTGTGCTTCTCGATCCTGTAAAGTCCGTACCGTCCTTTGCCGTTGCCGTCAGCGTCACGGTTCCGCGGCTGGTATGATCCGCCCCGTAGGATACCGTGTAATCCGTCGTGCTGATCTTCTGTCCGTCATAAGTAAGCTCCACTTCAGGCTCTACCGGGCTTCCGGTATACTGTGTCTGATAACTTCCATCGGTCACTCCGCCGACAGAGAGCTCTACGCTGCTGTCCGTAAGATCTCTCGGTGCAATCGCAAAAGTCTTCTGCCATACACCGACGTATCCTCCCAGACCTTCCACGCTTACCGTTGCGGTTCCCGCGTGGATATTATCCGTATATGTCACGGAATAGTTAGAATCTTTTACCAGCTTTTTGTTGCCCTCGATCCGTGTTACCGTCACCTCCGGCTCAAATGCACTTCCGTCATAAACATACTGTGTGCCGTCGGTGAGTGCCGGGCAGCTGATCGTAAATTTGGTCTCGTTTGTGATGAGCTGGCCAATTCTGAATTCTGCCGTCTTGCTTCCGGTAAAGTTGCCGGTTCCGGTCACTGTCACCGTTGCGGTTCCGGTTCCTTTGTTGTTCGCGTAAGCCACCGTGTAATCGTTGACCGGGCTTAACGCATAGGTTCCGTCTCCAAATTCATAGCTTACCGACGGTGCCGGTGTGACAGCCATTCCGTTGTACTCCTGCGCGTCGATCGGTGCGATCTTTACCTCCGGCTCTGCCAGATTCTTCGGCGCAATCGTATAATCTTTCGTAAAGGTTCCCTGATAGTTTCCTTTTCCGGTAATCGTCATCGTTGCGGTCCCGGCATCCACATTATTTTCGTAGGAAATCTTGTAATCATCCTCGCCGAGCTTTTTCTTCAGATCTGTGCACTGTACCGCAGGTACCGGTGTAATCTCTTCCGAAGTGTAAGTGTAGCCGGACTTTAATCCGCCAAGCGTGCAGTTGTTGTCCAGGCTTCTCGGCAGAATCGCAAATGTCAGTGTTCTGTCATCTGTTCCGTAGTAATCCCCCTTACCGGAAACGGTAAGGGATGCCTCGCCGGCATTCAGGTTGTCCGCGTAGGAAGACTCGTCATACGCGATCACTTTCTCGATCTCATCGGCTGTCGTAAGCTTTGTTCCATCGCTCAGCGTCAGCTCGGTGATCTTCGGATACAGACGCTCGCCGGTGTAGGTCGTCTCGTTCTCATCCACCTTCCAGCTGATGATCTCGTCCAGGGATTTTCCGCTGATGGTGAATACAATAATCTTCGTTCCTGTGTAGTTGCCGTTACCCTGTATGGTCACATTTGCCATCGGTCCCGGTTTCTCGTTGTTCGCGTAGCTGCCAGCCACGATCGAATAGTCGGTCGGCGCGGTCAATGTCTTCTTATTATAAGTAAGCTTTATCTCACTTTCTGTAAGGGTCACTGCATTTCCATCGTACGCTTTCTTGATCGCCTCGTAGGAAACACCGGTTGCAATGTCCTTCGGACGAATCGTAAAGGTTGCACTCAGTTTTGTGGCGCCGTCGCTGTACACATAGCATCCGTTTGCCGTCGGCTGATCCTCCAGCGGGATCTGCTCTACTGTAACCGTCGCCTCCCCGGCATTGATCGCCTGATCCGCGTTGGTTCCGTCACTGTAGTTGACCGTATAATCTGTTCCCTGCTCAAGGACGCTCTTCCAGAGTCCGAATCCGCCGTCCGATACCGAAATCTCATCCGTAGCAAGCGTAATCGGATCTCCTGTGTATACCGGGTTTTCTGCCGGATTCACCGATACATCATAATCCTCATCAAGCTTGGATGCGAGCAGATACTTGATCTCCTGTTTGCCATAGAATTTGCCCTTTCCGGTAATCGTTACCGAAGCAGTGCTTCCTTCTTTTGAAATATCCTTGATGCCGTCATACTTTAATTCGTAATCAGTTCCTTTTACCAGCGTATTGCCCTGGTTATCCGTGAGTGAAATCTCAAGCTGATTATCGTTTTTATTGTTGGAATACCACAGCATTGCCCAGTATGGTCCGTCATATCCTGTCACCATCCTGTCCGCGCTGTTGGTTACCTTAAGGTTCTTGTCGTTGATCAGTGTCTGGATATCTACCGCTGTAACCTCAAACGTCCTGGTAACAACGCCTGTATAGTTGCCGCTTCCGGTAATCGTCATCGTGTAGGTTCCGATGTCTTTTACCGTTGTCGGTGAACATGCCACCGTATAATCGGTTCCCTTTTTCAGTGTATGATCTGTCTTTGATGCGGAATGATATACAACACTCTCTGTCGGAAGCGCAATCTCTGCTCCCGTATAGTCAAACAGCTCTCTGTCAATGCTGGCAGTAATCTTCGTGCTTGTAAGATTGCACTGGGCAATCGTATACGTCAGACGTTTCGTTGTACCGGTCTTAAAATTGCTGTTGGAATCGCTCGGCGCAATCTCAACGCTCGCCGTACCTGCAAATATCTTGGTATCCGCAGAATAGGTCAGCTTGTAGTCCGACTCCGGAAGTGTTACCATGTCCGCGCCCTGCGCAAACTTTACAACCACCTTCGGCTTCACGTCTGCTCCGTCCGGAGAATATTCCATCTTATAGTTTGCAGTGCTTACCTCGGAGCCATCGGCATCCACATAGTAGCATACCGCCTTTGACATGTCCGCCTGCTCGATTGTGAATTTACCGGTCACTGCACCGCCGTATGTTCCCATACCCTGCAGCGTAATGGTTGCTGTTCCTGCATTCGTGTTGCTTGCGTAAGTAACGGAGTAATCCGTTCCCTCAACCAGTCCCAGATCGTTGTTGCCGCTCTTCCAGGTAATGTCCGGTTCCGGTGTCTGTGCATTGCCGTTATAAGTTACAGCCGCTGCCGTCACTTTCTGGATCAGGTCTGAGAGATCAGCGCCTGCCGCCTGATACTCCACCGTGTAGGTTCCCTGATAGTTTCCGATACCGGTGATGACACGGCGGTAGGTTCCGTTTCCGGCATTGATAATATCTGTTCCGACGGTGTAATCCGTCCCCTTCTCCAGCGTCATGCCGTTGTAGGTTGCAGTGATGACCGGCTCCTTGTCCGCTCCTCCTGCCGCAGCAGCCGTCACAGACACAGCCATGCCAACTTCTTCCTGATCCTTGTTGCCAATATCTTTTGCCTTGATCTCAAAATTTACCGTCTTTGTTCCGTAAAGAGAATTCTTTCCGGTAATCGTCAATGTGGCCTGTCCGACATTGACATTATCAGAATATACCGCATCATAATCTGCCTGGGAAATGGTCTCCCCGTCAACCAGAAGCTGGAATGCCGGTGTCCACTCACTTCCGGTATATACATAGGAAGTCTTGTCAAAAACAACATTCGCGTCCGCCGCATTGCGCGGTGCACCGCAATATCTCTCTCCGGTATAGTTGCCGGTACCGGTCAGTGTAATTCCTCTGCCTGTCTGGCTGAGGGAAAGTGTGTAGTCCGTTCCCTCTGTAAGATTCTTCACGCCGTCTACGGCATCCGCGTCTGCGCGCGCCGTATCCTTTACCTCTTTGATGCAGGAGGCAAGTGTGGCAGAAGCGTTGTCCGGATCTGCTGCCGCATCAGCCAGCACCTTATCCCAGTCAATATTGTCCTGCAGTGTCACTTCCACCGTCGCGTCTGATACGTCTTTCTGTGCAATCACGTATTCCTTCTGAATCTTTCCGCTGTAACCGTTCTGTCCGGTAATGTACAGGTAATAGGTTCCCGCATTCACAAGCACGGTCGCATCCGTAGCCGGGTCAAAAGTTGTCGCCGCACCGCCAACCATCTGCGAATAGGAAAGCTGGTACTGATCGTTCTCTTTTAATATGGTATCTCCCACCTGAACCGCAACGCTCGGAATCTGCTGTCCGCCGTTGTATACCGGATTCTCCGGGCTGACTGTCACCGCATCCTCCGAAAGATTCGGTGTGACCGTCAGATTACAGGTGTAGCTTTTTCCTGCATAGGTTGCCGTGATCGTAGTGCTGCCTACGGCAATACCTTCGATGGTTGCCGGGTTGCCCGTACTGCTTACTTTTGCCACCGTTTCATTGCCGGAAACCCATGTTACCGTTCCCGTGGCATTCTGCAGTGTGAGATCCTGATCCGTCCAGCCCTCGCCGATGGTCATACTGTTCTTATTCAGCGCTACAGCGGCACTCTGCTTCACATTGCTGCTCTGCAGCGCCGCCTGATCAGCCGCATTGGAAGAACTTCTCCCGGATGTTGCAGTCACATCATAGGTATATGCTATTACCGCCGCACATCTTCCGTTCGCTGTATACATATCCTGCCAGCCGGCATTGCCGAGAATATAGCTCTCTCCCTCTGCCGTACCGCCATATACATAAAAGGACGCCCCGCTCAACCGGACGATCACAGAAAACCTGGAACCATTATCCATTACCTGATTCGCCAGCCCTGCGGAATAAGTATTCTTTCCTTCCTTCACGCTGACTTCTTTTTGGAAAATGCGCGTTCCCGCATCCGGCGCCATGCCTTTTACATCCTTGTAATATTCCACGGTAGCCGTTGCCTTGCCGCCGTCATCCACATGTGCGTAGAAGTCAATACTGTCCAACAGCTCTGCTCCGTCCGCATTGCGGTCCGCTGTAAATACCGCAGCTACAGCCTGGTTCTCGCACGGTGCTTCCGCCAGTACCCCGTCTCCGTTCCGATAGGTGTTTACCGTTCCCTGTCCTGCCCAGACAGTCGTCGGCCATTCCACCATCGTCACAATCAGGCATACTGTCAGCATAAACGCCGAAATTCTCTTGCATACATCCTTGTACATACGCGCCATCTCCTTTGATCTATCCCTTTAGCGTTCGTCCCATTTTATGAAACTCTAAATTATACCTTATCTATTTTATCGACATCTTTTCACGGTTCTTTAACATCTTTTCAAAAAAAACGAGGCAGCCAAACATTGTCTGGCCGCCCCATTCTGTAATGCAGATATAATCTGCGCTTTATTCTTCTGTATCCTCGGACTCTTCCGGCGCATTCTCCTCTAATGTGTAATTCTCATCTGCCACATCGGTGTCATCAAAATCGTCGAAATCATCGAATGCAATCTCCTCGTTCTCATCAATATCCGAACTCAGCTTGATATTGCGGTATCTCTTCATACCGGTACCAGCCGGGATCAGCTTACCAATGATAACGTTCTCCTTCATACCAATGAGCGGATCAACCTTACCCTTGATGGCAGCTTCCGTCAGAACCTTTGTGGTCTCCTGGAAGGATGCTGCTGACAGGAAGGAGTTGGTTGCAAGAGAAGCCTTTGTGATACCAAGCAGTACCTGCTTGCCTTCTGCAAGCTCCTTGCCCTCTTTCTCCAGAAGCTCATTTGTATCCTCGAAGTCAAGCGTATCTACTAATGTTCCCGGGAGCATATCGGAATCTCCGTTTGTCTCCACACGGACTTTCTGCAGCATCTGGCGCACGATCACCTCGATATGCTTATCGTTGATCTCAACACCCTGCAGACGGTATACACGCTGTACTTCGCGAAGCATGTAATCCTGAACAGCACGCACACCCTTGATCTTTAAGATATCATGCGGGTTGACAGAACCTTCCGTCAGCTCGTCGCCGGCCTCTAAGACTGCACCGTCCATAACCTTGATTCTGGAACCGTAAGGAATCAGATATGCCTTGCTCTCTCCAGTCTCATTGTTTGTCACAACGATCTCACGCTTCTTCTTGGTATCTTTGATATTGGCAACACCGCTGAACTCGGTAATGATCGCAAGTCCCTTCGGCTTTCTTGCCTCAAAAATTTCCTCGACACGCGGAAGACCCTGTGTAATATCGGTACCGGCAACACCACCCGTATGGAACGTACGCATGGTAAGCTGTGTACCAGGCTCACCGATGGACTGTGCCGCGATGATACCGATTGCCTCACCAACCTGTACTGCCTGGCCGGTTGCCATGTTGGCGCCGTAGCACTTCGCACACACACCCATGTGAGAACGGCAGGATAATACAGTACGGATCTTCACCTTTGTAAGCGGTTCTCCGTTCTCATCCACACCCTTGCTCATAACAAGCGCTGCGCGCTTCGGTGTAATCATATGATTTGCTTTCACGAGGACATTGCCCTCGGCATCGCAGATGGTATTGCAGGAGAAACGTCCTGTAATACGCTCCTGAAGGCTCTCGATCTCTTCCTTGCCATCCATGAATGCAGTTACCCACATACCAGGGATCTCTCTGCCTGTTCCCTCACAGCAGTCAGACTCACGAACGATCATATGCTGTGATACATCTACCAGACGTCTGGTCAGGTATCCGGAATCGGCGGTACGAAGAGCGGTATCGGACATACCTTTTCGCGCTCCATGCGCAGACATGAAGTATTCCAGTACGTCAAGACCTTCACGGAAGTTGGACTTGATTGGCAGCTCGATTGTTCTACCGGTTGTATCTGCCATAAGTCCTCGCATACCAGCAAGCTGTTTGATCTGCTTATCGGAACCACGGGCTCCGGAATCCGCCATCATGAAGATGTTGTTGTACTTATCCAGTCCGGAGAGAAGTGCATGTGTCAGCTGCTCATCCGTCTCTTTCCATGTCTCTACGACTTCCTTGTAACGCTCTTCCTCTGTGATAAGACCACGCTTATACTGCTTTGTAATGCGGTCTACGGTATCCTGAGCGTCCTTGATCATCTGTGGCTTTTCCGGCGGCTCGGTCATATCGGAAATGGATACGGTCATTGCCGCCCTGGTGGAGTATTTGTAACCCATCGCCTTAACAGCATCCAGCACCTCGGCAGTTCTGGTTGCGCCGTGAATATTGATGACTTTCTCAAGGATCTGCTTATTCTGCTTCTTTGCTACGAGGAAATCGACCTCGAGCTTTAATTCATTGCCCGGAATGCTTCTGTCTACAAAGCCCAGATCCTGCGGGATAATCTCGTTGAAGATGAAACGTCCCAGCGTGGACTCTACGATTCCGGTAATCTTTTTTCCATCCGGCATGGTCTTGCTCATGCGGACTTTGATTCTGGAGTGAAGTGTTACCGCGCCATTCTCATAGGCGAGGATTGCTTCGTTGACACTCTTGAAGAATTTGCCTTCTCCCTTTGCGCCCGGTCTCTCCTGTGTCAGGTAGTAAATACCAAGCACCATATCCTGTGAAGGAACGGCTACCAGTCCACCGTCAGACGGCTTTAACAGGTTATTCGGAGAGAGCAGCATGAAACGGCACTCTGCCTGTGCTTCCACAGAAAGCGGAAGGTGAACAGCCATCTGGTCACCATCGAAATCGGCGTTGAACGCGGTACACACAAGCGGATGAAGCTTGATTGCCTTACCCTCTACGAGGATCGGCTCGAATGCCTGAATACCGAGACGGTGCAGTGTAGGAGCACGGTTCAGCATAACCGGATGCTCTTTGATGACGTCCTCGAGCACATCCCAGACCTCAGTCTGAAGTCTCTCGACCATCTTCTTCGCACTCTTGATATTATGAGCGGTTCCGTTTGCAACGAGCTCCTTCATAACGAACGGCTTGAACAGCTCGATTGCCATTTCCTTCGGAAGACCGCACTGGTAAATCTTTAACTTCGGCTCTACGCAGATAACGGAACGTCCGGAATAGTCAACACGCTTACCAAGCAGGTTCTGACGGAAACGTCCGGACTTACCTTTTAACATGTCAGACAGAGACTTGAGTGCTCTGTTACCCGGTCCTGTAACAGGACGTCCGCGGCGGCCGTTATCGATCAGGGCATCTACAGCCTCCTGAAGCATACGCTTCTCGTTGCGGACGATGATATCCGGTGCGCCAAGCTCTAAGAGTCTTCTCAGACGGTTGTTACGGTTGATGATTCTTCTGTACAGATCATTTAAGTCGGATGTTGCAAAACGTCCGCCGTCCAGCTGTACCATCGGGCGCAGATCTGGCGGAATGACCGGGATGACCGTGAGGATCATCCACTCCGGCTTGTTGCCGGACTCGCGGAATGCTTCTACAACTTCCAGTCTCTTGATGATGCGCGCGCGCTTCTGACCGGTTGCATCTGCAAGCTCTGCCTGAAGCTCTGCGGAATCCTTCTCAAGATCGATCGCGTGTAACAGTTCCTGGATTGCCTCGGCACCCATTCCGACACGGAACGCATTGCCGTACTGCTCTCTGGCTTCCTGATATTCGCTCTCGGAAAGCACCTGCTTATACTGTAATGCCGTGTTACCGGCATCCAGTACAATGTATGATGCAAAATATAATACCTTCTCAAGAGTTCTCGGTGAGAGGTCAAGAATCAGTCCCATGCGGGACGGAATTCCCTTAAAGTACCAGATATGGGAAACCGGAGCTGCAAGCTCGATATGTCCCATACGCTCTCTACGAACGCTTGCTTTTGTAATCTCAACGCCGCATCGGTCACATACCACACCTTTGTAGCGGATCTTCTTGTATTTACCACAGTGGCATTCCCAGTCCTTGCTCGGTCCGAAAATCTTTTCACAGAACAGACCATCCTTCTCAGGCTTTAATGTTCTGTAGTTGATCGTCTCAGGCTTCTTAACCTCGCCTCTGGACCACTCATGAATCTTCTCCGGTGATGCCAAACCGATCTTAATGGCATCGAAAGAGATAGACTGGCCTGTTGCCTCTTTATTCATTGTCTCTGGCATTTATGACACTCCCTTCTATCTATTCTTCGTCAAGAACGTCGTCTGATGACTCATCAAAAAACTCAGAATCGTCTTCATCCTCTTCCTCATCTTCTACGTCTACCAGTTCCTCGTTCTCTGTATCAAACTGCTTCTGGGAGAATCCCATCTTTGCAAAGGACTCGCTGTCTTCAAATGCAAAATCCTTATCGCCGGAAATGATAGAATTTAAATCGGTATTACCGTACTCACTGGTCTCCATGAGTTCTACTTCGTTGCGGTTCTCATCGAGCACTTTGACATCCAGTCCGAGGGACTGCAGCTCTTTTAAGAGAACCTTGAAGGACTCCGGAATACCCGGCTCAGGGATATTGTCACCCTTGATGATCGCCTCGTAAGTCTTCACACGTCCGACCACGTCATCGGACTTCACTGTCAGGATCTCCTGTAAGGTATAAGATGCACCGTAAGCCTCGAGTGCCCATACCTCCATCTCTCCGAAACGCTGTCCACCGAACTGTGCCTTACCACCTAACGGCTGCTGCGTTACTAAGGAGTAAGGACCGGTAGAACGCGCATGGATCTTATCGTCTACCAGGTGATGCAGCTTCAGGTAATGCATGTGTCCGATTGTAACCGGTGAATCAAACGGCTCTCCGGTACGTCCGTCACGAAGCTGTACCTTTCCATCACGGGAAATCGGCACGCCCTTCCACAGTGCCCTGTGTGCGCGGTTGTCATACAGGTACTTCATGACTTCCTCATTCAGTGTGTCTTTATATTTTGCTTCAAAGTCTTCCCACTCGAAGTTGACGTAATCATTTGCAAGCTCCAGCGTATCCTGGATATCAATCTCCTTCGCACCGTCGAATACCGGTGTCTCGATGTTGAAGCCCAGTGCCTTCGCAGCAAGGCTTAAGTGAATCTCGAGGACCTGACCGATGTTCATACGGGACGGCACACCCAACGGGTTCAGCACGATGTCAAGCGGGCGGCCATTCGGAAGGAACGGCATATCCTCTACCGGAAGTACACGGGAAACGACACCCTTGTTACCGTGACGACCTGCCATCTTATCACCGACGGAGATCTTTCTCTTCTGTGCAATGTAAATGCGGACTGCCTGATTCACGCCCGGAGACAGCTCGTCGCCGTTCTCTCTTGTGAATACCTTTGCATCCACGATGATACCGTACTCGCCGTGCGGCACCTTCAAGGAAGTGTCACGCACTTCTCTTGCCTTCTCGCCGAAGATTGCGCGGAGCAGTCTCTCCTCGGCTGTCAGCTCGGTCTCTCCCTTCGGAGTTACCTTTCCGACTAAGATATCACCGGCGCGAACCTCCGCACCGATACGGATAATACCTCTCTCATCGAGATCCTTCAACGCATCGTCGCCGACACCCGGAACATCTCTCGTGATCTCTTCCGGTCCGAGCTTCGTGTCACGCGCTTCTGCCTCGTACTCCTCAATATGGATAGATGTATAAACATCATCCTGTACCAGACGCTCGCTCAAAAGAACGGCATCCTCGTAGTTGTAACCTTCCCAGGTCATGAATCCGATCAGCGGGTTCTTACCGAGTGCCAGCTCACCGTTTGCGGTGGAAGGACCGTCTGCGATCACTTCGCCAACCTCCACGCGGTCGCCCTTAAACACGATCGGCTTCTGGTTGTAGCAGTTGGACTGGTTACTTCTGGAGAACTTCGTCAGCTTGTATACATCTCTGCCGCCCTCGTCATTCTTGATGATGATCTGGTTGGACTCAGAGCTCTCAACAACACCGGCTTTTTTCGCCACAACACACACACCGGAGTCTACCGCTGCCTTCGTCTCCATACCGGTACCGACTACCGGCGCCTCTGTGGTCAGAAGCGGCACTGCCTGACGCTGCATGTTGGATCCCATGAGTGCACGGTTTGCATCGTCGTTCTGCAGGAACGGAATGGATGCGGTAGCGACGGAGAACACCATCTTCGGGGAGACGTCCATGTAATCAAACATGGTCTTCTCATATTCCTGTGTCTCATCCAGATAACGACCGGATACGGAATTACGGACGAAATGTCCTTCCTCATCCAGTGCCTCATTCGCCTGTGCTACATGGTAGTTATCCTCTTCGTCTGCGGTCATGTAGACAACTTCGTCTGTGACACGCGGATTCTTAGGATCGGATTTATCGATCTTACGGTACGGAGCTTCAATAAATCCGTACTCGTTGATTCTTGCATAGCTTGCCAGAGAGTTGATCAGACCGATGTTCGGTCCCTCAGGCGTCTCGATCGGGCACATTCTTCCGTAGTGGGAGTAATGTACATCTCGCACCTCGAATCCTGCACGGTCTCTGGACAGACCACCCGGTCCCAATGCGGAAAGACGTCTCTTGTGTGTCAGCTCTGACAGCGGGTTGTTCTGATCCATAAACTGGGACAGCTGGGAAGATCCGAAGAACTCTTTTACAGCTGCGGTTACCGGCTTAATGTTGATCAGGCTCTGCGGGGAAATACCGTCCAGATCCAGGGTGGTCATTCTCTCACGAACCACTCTCTCCAGTCTGGAAAGACCGATACGGTACTGGTTCTGTAACAATTCTCCGACCGCACGGATACGTCTGTTACCCAGATGATCGATATCGTCATCATGACCGATGCCGTACTCCAGATGCATGTTATAGTTGATGGATGCAAAAATATCATCCTTGGTAATATGCTTCGGAATCAGGTCATGCACATTCTTGTGAATGGCCTCTTTTAAATCCTCCACGTCCGGATATTCATCCATGAGCTGCTTTAATACCGGATAGTACACGAGCTCTGTGATGCCGAGATCCTTCGGGTTGCAGTCCACATAATGTCTCAGATCTACCATCATAGAAGACAGCACCTTGATATTTCTGGTCTCGCCCTGAATCCATACATACGGAACAGCCGCGTTCTGAATATCATCCGCCAGGGATCTTGTCACTTCGGTTCCTGCCTCGGCGATGATCTCGCCTGTGGACACATCGACAACATCCTCTGCCAGAACATGTCCGTTGATACGGTTGCGCAGCATTAACTTCTTATTAAACTTATAGCGTCCGACCTTTGCAAGATCATATCTTCTCGGGTCAAAAAACATAGCAGAAATAAGGCTCTCCGCACTCTCAACTGTCAGCGGCTCGCCTGGTCTGATTTTCTTATATAATTCCAGAAGTCCCTCTTCGTAGTTGGTTGCCACATCCTTGCCGAAACTTGCAAGAATCTTCGGCTCCTCACCGAACAGGTCTACGATCTCCTGGTTGCTTCCGACGCCAAGTGCACGGATCAATACCGTGATCGGCACCTTTCTGGTTCTATCTACACGGACATAAAATACGTCATTGGAGTCTGTCTCATACTCTAACCACGCACCACGGTTAGGGATGACAGTACAGGAATACAGCTTTTTACCCACTTTATCGTGAGCGATTCCATAGTAGATACCCGGGGAACGTACCAGCTGGCTGACGATAACACGCTCTGCGCCGTTGATCACGAAAGTACCGGTCTCTGTCATCAAAGGAAGGTCGCCCATGAAAATCTCATGCTCATTGATCTCGTCAGTCTCCTTGTTGTGAAGTCTGACCTTGACCTTCAAAGGTGCCGCATAAGTTGCATCTCTTTCTTTGCACTCCGGAATTGTGTACTTTACATCGTCCTCACACAATGTAAAATCTACAAACTCCAGGCTCAGATGACCGCTGTAATCAGCGATTGGAGAGATATCATCGAAAACTTCTTTCAGGCCCTCGCTTAAGAACCACTGATAGGAGTCTTTCTGGACTTCTATCAGATTCGGCATTTCCAATACCTCTTTCTGTCTCGAGTAACTCATACGTATGCCCTTTCCAGCTTTCACTGGACGTATTCTGTTTTTCTCCATTGACGTTTCACCTCTCGTTTTTATTTACACTAAGCTGCCCCAAAAGTGGCAGCAACTGTCTCAATCCACCGTAACCACAAGATACGGTATAGGCACATCCGGCGGCATACAACGCGAAAAGCGCGCAATAAGCCCAATGCACCACAATAGTGCAACGTATATGATAGCACAATAGCAAGTGCCGCGTCAAGGATTTTTTAAAATATTTATTTCTTCTCCGTGAGTACGCAAAAAACGACGAAGGAAAGCTCTAAAGCCTTCGCTCCGCCGTTCGCCACCGCTTATGAGACAAGAAAATTTGCCGCCGCGCGGGTTCTCTGTTCCATCTGTTTTTTCTGCATAAAAAATGCATATTGCTGCAGGGTCTGCTTCTTTTTCTGTTCGGATACCGCCTGTCCGTAATCCAGATCCTCGAGCCGGCTTTTTCCTGCCGTTACATTCAGCCTGGTGTTGGTACTGTAGCGGTACGCATACTCCAGTGCATTGCTCTGTGCGCCCATACCGCTGCGCCCTGCACTCACTCTGGCAAGCGCATCATCCACCTGCGTCAGATCAAAATCTTTCGTCACATCGAAATCCGCAATCCCAAGTGCCTGTAATGTGGCATCTGCAGTCGTAATCTCCATTCCGTTGCCGGTGGCATCCGTCATGATATTGTACTTCTGCGACGTGCCATCCAGAAGCGGCTTCGTGTTAAAGCTTGTCTGTTTTGCAATATCTGAAATGCCCTGCTTATACTGCTCGATCTGCGCCTGAATACTTGTCCGCTCCGCATCTGTGATCGTCGCCGTATTGGACGCCCGAACACCAAGTTCACGGATCTTCTGAAGATAATCCGTAATCCCGCTCATTGCGCCATCCGCCACATTCAGCATATCTTTTGCCGCGCCAATGTTGTTCTCCCCGGCCTTATAGCTTCTGGTCTGCGTCTCCTGCTTCTGGATGATCGCAAGCTCCGCCGCACCGTCTGCCGCCCGGTTCACTTTTTTGCCGCTTGCAAATTTCCCGTAATCTGCATAAGATGTGCTGCTTCGCTGCATCGAAGTAATACCGTTCATAAAAGCCTCCTTTCTGTTCTCAAGTTCCGCTGCTCTCCCTGCCCGCCTTTTCTATTTTCTTTATAACACACAATACCGCTACTCTTCAAGTATCTCCTGAATGTAATACCGGCTTTGTTTTGCGAGATCGACAAAAGTGTCCCCCACCTGCACAAGCGGACATGACAGCTTATATTTGTTAATCATGACCACTCTTCCCATCCTGCCATCATTCAGGATCACGTTGCGCTGGATCATCGTCTCGGCAATCCGCTTCAGAAATGTCATCAGATAGTTGGCATCCAGACGGTTATACCCCTCATCCTCCATCTTCTTGATCGCTTCAAATGCCGAGATGCCCGCTTTATCTCCCTGACGCATCGTAAGGGCATCGTAAGTATCTGCCACCGCAAGAATTCTGGAAATCCAGTTGATGTTATCCCCCATTACCTGCAGTGGGAACCCGCTTCCATTCACGCGCTCGTGGTGCGTCAGAACCGCCTGTTTAATCCGCTGGTCTATGTTCATCTTCTTAATAAGGTTGTATCCGCTCACGACATGTTTCTCATATCGTTCCGTCTCGTATTCTTGCAGAAATTCCGTCTGTTCCTGCCCGTCCTTCCAGAGTTCAAGAAATCCAATGTCATGAAGCAGCCCCGCCGCCATGACCTCCTCCATCTCCGCCTCGGTGCATCCGCTCCACCGTGCAAGAAGCTGTCCAAAAAGCGCCACGTTAATGGTATGTGCGTACAGACCTGACTGCTGTTTTTTCATATGAAGCAGCATGTCCGCAAGATCTGTATCATCATCCGCTTTTTTCAGCAGTCCGTTCAGCGGCTCCAGCAGCATGGAAATGTTCACATCCTTACTCCGGTATACAATATCTTTCAGTTCTTCCGAAATCGACTGTTCGGCCACCGAGAACTCTGCCCGGAACTCTTCCAGATGCTGTTCCTTCGCCGGCGCACTCTGTTCCTGCTGTTCCGGGCGTTCTTTCCTGCCCGTCGGATATTCCACCATCACACTGTCCACAAAATGTCTGGTCAGCAGCGCGACGACGTCCTTCGTGACGACCGCTCCGTCTGGCACAATCACCGCCCCTGTCTTTGAAAACACATCCTCTTTTATCATCATTCCCTCCCGCAGGCGGTTGACCGACATCCTCAAACACGGCATGGTATCTTCTCCTCTTTCCTGTACTTTCATCCTCTGGAAAAGTACTATTTTCCTATAAAGCCTGTTAGTACTATCATATACCAAGTATTTTCTTTTGGGAAGTAGGGAATTTATTTTCCCGTACCGGCGACAGCTGCTACGGGAGCCCGCTGTCCGGCAGAGCCGGCCAGCACGCGGCCGTCGCCGCATAGAAGCAGAGCAAATAAGCAAATCGCGTATGCTGTGAGAAGCATTCTGTCCGGCAAAGCCGGCCAGCACGCGGCTGTCGCCGCGCATAAGCAGAGCAAATACGCAAATCGCGTATGCTGCGGGAAGCATTCTGTCCGGCAGAGCCGGCCAGCACGCGGCTGTCGCCGCGCATAAGCAGAGCAAATAAGCAAATCGCGTATGCTGCGGGAAGCATTCTGTCCGGCAGAGCCGGCCAGCACGCGGCTGTCGCCGCATATAAGCAAAAACGGCGCGACCGCCGGGAATAAATTCCCGTAGTCACGCCGTTTCCGCTTATATGCTTCTTGTAGCTTACGCGATTATTTTAAAGTAACCTTTGCGCCCTCAGCCTCAAGTTTAGCCTTGATGTCGTCAGCGGTTGCCTTGTCAGCAGCCTCTTTGAGAACCTTAGGAGCTCCATCAACGAGATCCTTAGCTTCCTTTAAGCCTAAGCCAGTTGCCTCACGAACAACCTTGATAACCTTAACCTTGTTCGGGCCAACCTCTGTTAACTCAACGTCGAACTCAGTCTTCTCTTCTGCTGCTGCGCCGTCACCAGCACCTGCTGCTGCAACTACAACGCCTGCTGCTGCAGATACGCCGAACTCTTCCT
>OGDN01000783.1_pt1 | contig 60366 bp, 43 predicted proteins | sample 1570271 | NCBI WGS metagenome assembly OGDN01 (sample SAMEA4384481, study PRJEB24528) | human gut metagenome | reverse complement strand
TGAGGGTCCACCTGTTCCCATACCGAACACAGAAGTTAAGCTCAGTGGTGCCGAAAATACTTGGCTGGTGACGGCCCGGAAAGATAGGGAGATGCCAACACAAAGCATACACCCAAACGGGTGTATTGCTCTATATTCCTCCATAGCTCAGTCGGTAGAGCGCATGACTGTTAATCATGATGTCACTGGTTCGAGCCCAGTTGGGGGAGCCACAACAGAGTAGTCTTTTGACTACTCTGTTTTCTTTTGGCTCAATGTCAATAGTTGGGGTAACCCGAAAAAATAGATAAATGATATTTACAAGCGGCAGTAAATTAAACTGTCGCTTGTTTTGTTGTAGACAGAAAGTATTTATGTAAAAGGAAATGGATGTTCTGAACATCTATTTTAATACTACTAAATTCTCTTGATTGCGTTTTTTACACCACTATATGGTAACTTTTCCTTTAAGCACTTAAAGCCGATACAGGCTAATATTGTTAAAGTTTCAGTGCGGAACGAACATAGTCAATATCCCTTTGGATAATGAGAATATCGTCCGGTAGAAGTTTAAACCAAAAAAATCGCCGCATATTGCATTACCTTTTAATATTTGTTAGAATTAAAATGGTGGTGAGGATATGTTAAAGATTGCGGTAGTAGATGATGAAATTGTATTTGTTGAAAGTTTGATTAACAAAATAACAGTGGTATGTGAAAAGCTTAATTTGGAATTTAAAATTGACAAATACTCAAACGGATTTGATATACTTGAAAATTACAGCAAGTATCATCTGATTTTTCTTGATATTGAAATGCCGTCAATTGACGGTATTGCTACAGCCAAGCGGATCAACGAATTGAAAAGTTCAGCTGAAATACCTTTTATTGTGTATGTCACAAGTCACGATGAGCTTGTGTTTGATGCTTTAAAAAGTTTTCCTTATTCATTTATAAGAAAAAGTAAAATTGAATCTGATTTGTACGAATGTATTAATCGTATAAATAACTCTTTTGAAGAATTACATAAAACTATAGTATTGCATACCGAAAGAAAAGATATTCCGATTGTTATTGGTGATATTATTTATCTTGAAAAAATTAAAAATTATGTTGTGTATCATACTCGAAATCAAGAATATAAGGTCAGAAGTGATATGAATACAGAATTTAAAAATATCGCAGAATATGGCTTTATAAGACCGCATATTGGTTATGCTGTAAACAATAAGTATGTTGAATATATTTCTACGGATTGTATTTTATTGCAAAATGATATTAACATTCCTCTCAATAAAAAATACAGAGATGATGTAAAGAAAAAATATTTCAAATGGTTGGGGGATATAAATGTTTAATTATGGTTTTGAATTAGCGGTTAAATTTAATACATTAAGAGCAAATAATTGTGATTGGTTGGTAAAAAGAGTATGCTGGATATTATTATTGAAATAGTGACTGATTTATTTCAGCCGCTGATGTTTTGTGGATTTTTATATCTATTTATGGAGAAACCAGATAACAGAAAAAGAAATGTAATTTGCTTTTTACTGTTCAGTACAGTAATGTTTGGCATTTTGTTGTATTCATCTCTTGTAGAATACTATATGATAATAAATGATTTAATGTTTTTGGCAGTACTGGAAATTTACTCTCTGTTATGTTTGCGTGGCAATATTTTTAGCAGAATATTTATGCCTTTGATTGCCTTTTTGATTAACACAGTGATAAGTTTTGCTTTCAGTTATTTTGTAAGCTTTTTTACAGGATATACACACTATGAATTGGTAACTGAACCTACGATTTACAGATATATTTGTATAGTAGTTATCAATTTAACTGATGTATTAGTTTTTTCAATGCTTGTAAAATTTAGAAATCATAAAGTCAATTTAAGAAAAATAACAGATGTTATAGCTTTTATTATCCTTCCTGTTATAGTTTTGTTAATCGTTTACTGCACTTTTTACATTATGGTAATCACGAAATATGAGGCTAATATAATGGTGTATCTTTCTGTAATATGCCTGTGTATGATTACTGTTACTGCAATAGTATGGTATGCGGTATCAAGAATAAGCAGAGAAAATGAAGCAAGTACAAAACTTTTGCTTATGGAACAGCAAATTGATCTTTATGAACATAACATTTTACAAAGCAATGTACAAATTGAAAAAATTTCAAGGATAAAACATGATATGAAGAACAATCTCTTGTGTATTGATAATCTTATTTCAAACACTCAATTAGATGAAGCACATAAAATATGCCAAAATTTGACCGATAAATATTCTTCAATCGGTTCTGTAGTAAATACTGAAAATTACTTATTAAATGCCGTTTTGAATGTTGAAATTGAAAAAGCAAGGTGCAATGAAATATCGGTCAAATTAAGCATTGCAAATGATATGAAAATGTTTAGCAACGGTTCAGATATGATTTCGGTAATAGGAAATATTTTTGATAACGCTATTTCGTATTTGTCTGAAAATAAAATTGAGAATAAAGAAATTATTTTCAGTACAGAGCATAAAGGCGATTATTCTGTTATTAAATGCAAAAATAAAATTATTGATTCTGTATTGTCTAAAAATCCTTTGTTGCATACTGATAAGGCAGATAAGAAAAATCACGGCAAGGGAATTTCTATAGTAAAAAGTATTGCCAAGAAGTATGGGGGAGATGTAGTTATTTCGGAGAAGAATAATGAATTCATAGTTTCGGTAATTTTAGACAACCGAATTTTTACCTAAAAACTCACTATTTTTACCTGTTTAAAATCAAATATTCTAAAAAATGCTATCCTTTCTTTAAGGCGTTATGCCAAGAAAAAGGATAGCATTTTTTATGTCAGCTGATTGTGAAAGATCAAAAATTAAGGAGAGTTGAATTTTGAAAAAGGGTAGAAATTTGCGTAGCGTTAATACTGACGGAGGGGTGAATTTGCAATTCAAACTTTTGTCGGCAATTGGAATTATTATTATAGTTTCCGGACATTGTTATCATGGCGGAATGGAACTTGCTTATAACTGGTTTCCGCCGTATTCGTATAATTTGGCACTGTTTGTATTTATATCGGGATATTTTTACAAAACCGATTATGAAGAAAATATCGGAAAATACATATGGAAACGAACAAAGCGGCTTCTTATTCCTGCGTATCTGTGGAATATATTTTACGGTGGTATGGTTGCATTTCTCGGTTTGTTTGGATTTACTATAGGTGCAAAGCCTGATTTATACAATCTTTTTGTTATGCCGTTTGTTGACGGTGAGGCTTTTCAATATAACCTCGGTTCATGGTTTGTGTACCCGCTGTTTTTGGTTTGCATAATAAATGTGCTGTTCAGAAAATTTTTGAAACTGATTCACCTTGACAATGAATTTATAGTTTTGATAGTGTATCTCGCAATCGGAATGATAGGAATTAACACTGCAATAGAAAATCCGACTGCAATTAACGGTATAGTGAAACTTCTTGTCAGAACAATGTTTTTCCTGCCCTGTTATGAATTCGGTCGTTTTTATAAAGCTGTGCTTGAAAAGAAAGACACTCTCAATAATGTTGCGTACTTTGCAATTATATTTGCTGTACAGCTGATACTTTTAACTTTTTGCAAAGATTTGGAATACACTCCGTCGTCATTTGCTAAATTTAACAACGGTTTTATAATTCCGTATATCTCGTCAATCACAGCAATTGCATTTTGGCTGAGAGTTTCAAGATTGCTTGTACCTGCCATAGGAAACAGCAAGCTTGTAAGGCTTATAGCTGACAACACATACGGAATTATGGTAAATCAGCTTGTAGGTTTTATGTGCCTAAAATTTGTATTTTACGGATTAAGCCGCATTACTTCAGGCGCATTGTTTGGTGACTTTAATGTTGCATCATTTAAATCAAGTATATGGTACTACTATCTTCCAAACGGTTTGCAACAGTGGGCTTTTGTATATCTTATATTTGGTCTGTTTGTACCGATATTGATTGGTTGTGTGTTGAAAAAAATATGTGTTTGTTTTCAAAAAAATGTAAAAATTTAAAAGCATAATTAAGAGAACTGCTATGATGAGAGTATACATCATAGCAGTTTTTTTAAAAGTATATTTAATGTTGTGTGTCAAATTATGTGTAAAAGTAATTGAATCTTTTTATAATAATTCCTCTATCCCTATGCTTTTTAAATATTTATAAATGCCGTTATAGTATTCTGTTTTTGCGGTTATATCATTTTCATCACCTGTTGGCACGAAGATAATAAACCCCTGTCGTGCTCTTGTTAGAAGAACTCTGTAAGCATTTTTGAGATATAAAGTATTATCCTCGGATTTTATGTTCTGCCATTTTGCACCCGTGAATTTGTAGTACTTAAAATTGTTTTCTTCAAATCTAAAATCTGCGTCCCAGCAAACAATTGTCCAATCAAGCTCAAGCCCTTGAATATCAAATTCGGTTGCTGTTTCCTCCAAATAAAATGATGAGCGTACATCATCTTTTCCATTCAGGAACCAATTTGTAGCATCAATCTTATTCTGAACCCATACACCGTATTTTCTAAGTCGTTTTGCACCTGAACTTGCAGTAAGGCCGTACCTTTGAGAACCTTTTGCTTGTGTTTTAACCCACAACTTAGCCTTACTTAAATCTCTTGTCATAACAATTGGGTAATTGCTTTTAAACTGCTTGTATAGTGTTTTAGCGGTAGTAACGTCAATATCTAAAAGAGCTTTCACAAAAGAGGATACATTTTCACTCCTAAATGAGCGTAGCGAAATTGCTAAGTGCAGGTCTTGAATAATATTTATATTCATATCTCTTGTCATTTCCGAAAAATTATGGCCTTTTGAATATTCAGCATCAGTAATTTTATTGGAAACATAAATGTCCCAACCAGGGTAATTATTTCTTAGCGAATCAAACCATCCATAAATACCAGCTGACTCTCCTTTGTTTATTTCCTGGCCACCACCGATTAAGCAAATTATTGTAGCCCAGTCCTTATGCCTGTTTAATATACTAATTAGGAATTCCGGTTCTGACATATTGAAATTTTCAATATGTTTCTTCCGTTTCATAAAATCAGTAAGATTTCGTTCGTCCCAGGCACGTTGGGCCTCATCAAAAATAACTACTTTTTCTATTGGTGGCGTATCGACTGAAATAGCATCATCCCTGAAATGATGAATTATTTGAATAAATTCTTTTGATTTTCTCAAGGCTGCAACTTTTGTAATAAGGTTACGTTTTGTATCATCACGAGCAAGTGCTTCTTGCAAAACATCAACAAGAGGTTGATTTCCTGAAAGAAATACAGCGTGTTCATCTTTTGCAATATTTTGTCTTTCGACTGCTATATTCAATCCCGCAAGAGTTTTGCCCGCACCGGGAACACCTGTAATAAAACAAATTGATTTTCTATTATGTGCTTTACTGTAATCTATAATTTTATTTATAGCATTCGTAGTTTGGTTAAGATTTTTGGCACTTGCATCATTGCGTGATATTTCTTTCACATGATGTCCCGAGTACAGAGCTTGGGCAGCTTCAATAATCGTTGGTGTAGGCATATATAAGGAGTTAATCCAATTATTTGGATGTATAGTGTTCTGCTTGAACATTGAAGATATTTTAGTTATGTATTTTGCAATTTCATATTCATTACAACAAATTGTTTCTAAAACATTATCCTTTGAAATTTTAATTTCTTGTTTTAGACTGCTGGCTTTAGTACAAATTAAAATAGGTGCCAATAATCTGTTGTGACTTTCTTTGTGAAAACAACTCAAATCAAATGCGTAATCAGTTACTTGCTCGATAGCATATGATGGATATTTATTTTCACCCACCTTAAATTCTAACAAAAAGATTATGCCTTTATAAATTACTACATTGTCTATTCGATTGCCTATTCGTGGAATAGTATATTCAAAAATAACATGCCCATCCGGAAAATGAGATAGTTCATGCTTTAAAATTTCAATTTCTTTGTTCCACGTATTCTTTGGTAAATCTTCAGCAGAAAATTGATCGTTGGTTGTTATCTCGCCAAATATGCTGTAATTATCCTTGCTCAAAAAACTTTGTATATTGCTTGAGTAATATGATCGTTTTGTCATAATAAACCTCATTTAATAAATTTAATTTTGGTAGAAAGATTTTTTCTTTACTGACATAATAACATACCTTCAATGGATTGTCTATTATGTGATTATTATTATTTAGGTGCTTATAAATTCAAAATTTAAAAAGTTATATTTTTATATTGTGATTTTAAGCAATTTTGAATTTTTAGCTTAATGATATTTCCTATTATTGTACTGTTGTACCAATAATTCAAAATATATAAAACTAGCGTAAAAATATTGACAAATTTGTCGAAAAGTGTTATTCTTGAATAGTAATTTATCTCTTTAAGACAAAAAATATACTACTATTAGTATGTTTTTTAAATAATAATTTCTTTTAAGAATTATAAAGTTAAAATTATTCTGACACAGAAAATAGAAGAATAATCTTGTGCTATTACCTGGTTTAATATTGGAAGTGGTTAAGGATAAATTTTTAATGTGATTAAATGTGCGGATAGAGTTTATAGTATTTTAGCTATTGATTTAGCTAAAATATAAGTTGTGTATGAAATGTGAATAGTAATTTGTTATGTACAATTACTAGGAACAATTTATAATTATGTTCTTTAGGGATGTGAGACAAGTGAAGGGAAAAACTATTTTTACAAAGGCAATTTCATGTTTATTTGCCGTTGTGCTGACTGTGATGTCTATTTTAGGTTCACTTTCGGTATCTGCAACAGAAAAAGTCAGTGATGTAAATAAAGACTCGGTATCTCATGATATTGCTATAGTATTTGATAATTCCGGTTCGATGTATGAGGATACTGACAGATGGAGTCAAGCTCTTTACGCTATAGGCGTTTTTGCCTCTATGTTGGATTATAATTCCGGCGATAAATTGGGAATTTATCCTATGGGTGAGATTTCAATCGGTAAGAATGGAAAATCAGTATCGAACAGATTGGAAATTACAAAAGATAATATAAGTGATATTTCTAAAATTTACAGTAAAGAAACATCAGAAACTATTCTTAAGCCTGCATATAACGCAGTGAAATATCTGCAGAAGTCAAAGGCCGAAGAAAAATGGTTGATAGTATTAACTGACGGTGAATTTTACTACGATAAAAGTATTAAAGAAAAGAAATCGCAAAAAAGTGCTTCATGGCTTAATAAAAAGATGCTCGATTTGGCAAAAGGTGATATAAAGGTACAATATCTTGGATTTGCTGAGGCGTCAGTTCTAAATAGTAATGTTTCTAAAAACTTCTATGCTTCAAATGTAAGTTCAGCCAACGAATTAACTGGTGAGATTGTTAACATATGTAATAAGATTTTTCAAAGACATAAAGTTGAGGGATTTTCAAATGGTAAATTCAGCATAGATGTGTCTATGAATAATATAATAGCCTTTGTTCAGGGCAAGGGCGCGGAAGTAGGATCGTTAGTTGGTGACGATAATAAACTAATTGACAAAACGCTTGATACTAAGATTGAATCAGGTATTGAAGGTACAGGTAGTGATTATTCCGCACCACCGGCTGATATATCAGGTCAAGTAGTTACATTTGATGCTTGTAAAACCGGTACATACACCCTTGATTATACGGGTTCAGATGTTCAGATTTTTTATGAACCTAATGTAAAAATTCAGTCATATCTGACTGATAGTAATGGTAAAAAAATTGATGTATCAAAATCAATTACCCCCGGAGAATATAAACTTGTTTATAACCTTGTAGATGGTGAAACAAGTGAAGATGTAAGTAATTCAAAACTACTTTCACCTGTTGCGTTGTCTGCTGAAGTATCAAACAATGGTAAAAAACAAACTGTTTCTTCAGGCGAAACTATAAAACTCGATGCTGATTCCAATACTAAAATACTTGTTTCAGGTACATACCTTAAGGAGTACAGTATCAACAATAAAAGTGATGGTAATTTTGGAAAAATCAATGTTGAAATGCCAAAAGAAAAAGGGCTTAAAATTAAGGTAAGTACTAAACAGTTTGGCAAGTGGTTTAAGTTGTCGGATAAAGACACTTGGAACTCTGTCAGAATTGACATCACATACGATAACAAAAAGCTTTCGGATGAGCAAATTAAAAATTTGAAGTTGTCAATTGAGCCAAAACCGTCGGAGGATTTATCTTACACTTATAAATATCTCAAAGGTGAATCTGCTTTTGAAGTTAATCTTGGTACTGATGAAAATGGGAATTTTATTGAACCCAAATGTGGTGACTATAAATTAACAGCGAAGGGAAGTTACCTTGACGAGTATAAAAGAGAGATTTCAAGTGAAGATTCTTTGCACTTTAGTATTCAGTGGTTTGATCAGTTTTGGTTGTGGTTAATATGGCTAGTAATATTGGCTGCTTTAATTGCTATAGTCGCTTTCATTTTAACTCGTAAGGCTTGGCCCAAACATATGAAATTTATTGTAGACAGGCCTCGTGATGAAATGGGTAAAAAGTTTTCAATTACACCAAGAAGTAAGAGATTGCACATAGTCCCATATGAAAATGCATTACAGTGTTCAGCTGAAAAAAATTCAAAGGTACATCAAAGACTTTTTTCAAAAAAGTCAATGAGTGTTAAAGCTTTTAACTTTAGGTCTGATGATCTTGTCAGCTTTTCAATAGGTTCACATCAATATACAGCTAATAAAGATTTTAAACTTAAAAATGTTGATTATGAAATTATTGTAAACGGAACTGATATACAGGTAGTATTTGATAACGGTACAAAGGCCAGCGGCCACATTGAAATATATTAAGGAAATGAGGTAAATTATTATGAGTAAGTTAGTAGAACATGTTCAGGCAAATGTAGTGAATGCACCGGTTCTTTTTATTGGATGTGGTGGTATTGGCTGTAAAATTATCAAAGGGGTAGCTGATAGAGCTTTGTCTGATGATAATTCCCTTTTGCGTTTTATCTGTATGGATACAGATGTTAATGACATTTTGAATGTTGACAAAAGTGCAAATATCAAGGCTATTCAAACTTCATCAACTGCAACGATTGAAACTTATCTGAAAAATGACAAGGACGCAAAAAACAGTTGGTTTCCTGAGAATAAGATGCTTGATTCAAAGCCTGTTTCTGAAGGTGCAGGACAAGTTCGTGCTATTTCCAGACTTGCAATGAGTGCAGTAATTAAAGAGGGCAGAATCATTGACTTGTATTCAACAATTGACGAATTGTTTTTAAAAGACGGTGGCAAATACAAACAAGCTATAAAGGTTGTAATTGCGTCAACTGTTGCCGGTGGTACAGGTTCAGGTATAGCTATGGAGGTAGCTATGCTTGTTAGGCATTATATCAACAAAATGTATCCTGAGGCAGCGGTAATGATTAGAGGCTTCCTTGTTATGCCAGGGGTTATGGATACTGTAATTGATACTCAGAGCGAAAGAGATAGCCTTAGAGCAAATGGTTATGCAACAATTAAGGAAATCAATGCATTTATGATGAAAGGCTCTGGATTCTTTGATACAGTTCCTGAGCTCAAAAGATATAAGGATTTATGTATTTCCGTTCCAAGTGCAACATCTGGAATAGAAAAAATAAGCTGTTTGCCGTTTGATTTCTGTTTCCTTATGGACAGAACAGACTTGAATTCCGGAAATATGATTTCGCTCGATCAGTATATTAAATTTTCTTCTCAGGCAATTTATGAGCAGAATATTGGTCCGATGTATAAAACATCGAGCAGTAAAGAAGATAATGTACTCAAGCTTTGTATTCGTCCTGAATCTCTCGGAAGATGCAGATTTGGCGGAATAGGTGCTTCAAAGCTGGTTTATCCTTATAACGCAATAAGAAGTTATATCGCAAGAAATTGGGTAAGAGCAGCCATAATCGGAACTTCTTCAGATGAAAACCTGTCAGCTGAAGATAAGGAAAGACTGATTAAAAATTCGTGGCTTCAGTATGATATTCAGTTTAAAGAGCAATTGAAAGAGTATGAAGAAAATCCTGCATCAGGTGATGAACCAAGAATAGAAGATGTATATGTTGAGGCTATGTATCAGGGTAAAGAAGAAAGCGCAGGTAACAATTTCACTTCATCCTTATGGAATAAGTATCTTAACTTAAAAATAAACGAAACCAAAGATTCTGGAGGACTTAAATCAACCGAGACCAGTCCTGATGCCGATACAATATTAGATGACTTGTTTAGTGATGTTGATTCTTCAATGCAGAAAATAATGAAGTTTTATGTCGCTTCAATTGTCAAGGAAGTTCTTGATAACAGATTAAGATCTTTTGACTCAAGTTTTAACACAAATTATAGCAGAGCTGATAGAAATTGTGATTCAGGTTATCAGTATACAAGCAGATATTCTGATATTTCAAAGATACATAAATTATCACTGAAGGACGATGTTTCTATAGCATCATCCGCACTTGCAAAAGCAATATTCTATAGTAAATCATCAACCTCTAAGCCGGGTCTTGGTTCATTTATGCTTGAAAAATTTGTATCAGCAAACGGTAAGGTAATGCATCCGAATGCCATCAGATTTATGCTGTATGAATTGAAGAAGTTTTTGCTTGATGCAAGAGAAAGATTTAATTCAGGTTCAAATGATACTGCATATAGGAAAAAAATTAAAGATATTATTTCAGGCGAAGAAGATAACAAGGTTAAATATGATGTAGCTAAGACACACTTCAAGAAGGAAAATACTCTCTCTGAAATGTGTGATGTACTTGATGATAAGGAAATATATGGTTCTGATCAGGATGCAGTAAAATGTAATAATCACCTCGGTACATATTACAAAACTGTCTGTGATTACCTTATCTGTAAGATTGGTACAAGTATATGTGAGGTCGCAATCCCTGCGGTTGATTCATTGATTGATTCTTTCAAAAAATTCTTTGATTCATTCTCTGCAAAAGTTCCTATGATTGAAAAGAGTCAGGAAGATATTTTGACTTCTATCACATATAAAAATGGTGATTATATTTACAACCTTTTTGGAAACAAAGAAGTTATTGACCGCCTTGCAAAGAGTATAGACAGACCTGCAGATTCCGGCGAGGCAGCATCAGCACTTTATGCTGAGATTTTTGAGTCAGTAAGAGATAATTCTTATATTCAGATAAGAAAGTCGGCGAACTCACTTGATTTTGAGAAAACTAAGGATATTTTTGATGATGTTTTGATTCCTTACTATGAGAAAATGGTTGAGGAAAATGCTGAAATTATAAATGTTGAGGGCATTCTTCAAGCTATCAAACTTGAGTATCAGGTAAAAACATCGTTGGAAATTGCAAAAACAAGTCCAGCTTGTCAGGATGCAAAACGCAGAGAACTTCTTAATGAAGAAAATATGAAAAAATACATTTCCAATGTTATAACAAAGTGCGAAAATCTTGCTAGTCCTGGTATAAAGAAAAATACGCAGGATGAATCAAGAGAGTCTAATGCGATTGCAAGAAGTGTGGCTCTTGTTGACGGCGGCGGAATCAGAGTGACAGATTTCCTTTCAGGAGCAATAGCGTCAGACACTGTTTCAGCGTATGAACTCAGATTTTTCAGATCCGTTTATAACATTACACCACTTCAGCTTTCTAAATTTGCTGCTCCTTCAGAAGAGGGCATTGACGATCAGTTCGAACTTTCATCGGAAGGTGAACTTGACTTACCGTCAACAGGTGATTATTTCCGTATTTATCAAAAGTATATGGATACAATCGGTCCGGATAGCAAAACTAGTGCTGTTATTACTCCTCACATTGATCAAAGGTGGAATGCTATCTCTGTACTTCCTGAACTTGATATGGATTATCAGAAAAAGCTTATGTCCAAAATTCACAAATCATTGATTTATGGATTTGTATATGATCGAATCAAGATGCGCCCAATTTCTGATGATAATGAGGATCAGTCGGTTTATGTATATTATGATAATGATGAAATTAAGCAGGAAATGAAAGTTTCAAACGGTACTCGCTGTGATGAGCTTTATGAAGTCCTTGACTGTCTGTATTTTGATCGTATTGCTGTTTCTGAAATCAGAAATTTTGTTAATGCAATTCGAGTAAAAATTAAAGAGAGAGGCTGCAAGAGTATAGAGGATTCTGATTTCTTTAAAGCAGCTTCAAAGCTTACACGCAAAAAGATATTCAATTCTTCTGAAAATATCGGAAATGATGTTATATCATTGTTTGAAATAGTACTTCTTTACTGCAATTCTTTACCTGCACAGTGTAAAGATGAAAATGAAATGAGAGTTATGGTCAATTGCATAATTGAAATTGTTCAGTCTGAGATTAAAAGCTTCACAAGTAATATTGATACTGTTGTTTCAAGAACTGCAGATGAACTCCTCAAACAGTATAAACTGTTTGTAGATAGCTACAAGAAATACAATAATATTCTTAGAAATGGAATTTTCTCTGATGATGTTGTTGAAACTGCTCATAGTGCATTGATTCACTATTTCAAGGAGCAGGATATGACGAAATATGTGGACAAATTAAGAGAAATGGAAGAAGCATAATTTTTTTGAATTTGTCAAGGTGGTGATACTTTGTTTACAGTAATAATATGTGATAAAGAAGTTATTCACGATTGTAAAATTAAATATCAGATACATTTCAGACCTTTACTTGACAACAAAGAAATTGCTTTTTGTTCATGGTATCCTGAGGCAGCAACATTAGATGAAGCATTACCGGAATTAAACGAGTTGATTAAAACAAAAAAAGATTGGCGTGCGGTCATAATAAATGACCGCCATGTCATATCTGAACAGTTGATGAATAAACCAAATCCGTTTGATTTTGTAGGAACAGAGAAAACTCCGTCTGCTCTATCAAATAAAGATGAGGTGCTGAATTACAGAGAGTATGTAAAGAGAACCTCAAAAAAAGCGATGGAAAATCCGTTGATGCGATTAACTGTTTGGCTCAACGGCTATATCTCAAAATTGCGTCCTGAAGTAGTTGCTGAAGATGAAATAAAAAAGACGGTTCCTTTCTCTGATGAATATTTACAAATACTGAATCGAGAAAATGTTTCTGTTATTGATTTTGAAACCTCATTGGCACGAGCAGAACGATTTGATACAGTTGGAAGCAAGTTCTTGATAGATGGTGAACTGTTTTCTCCTCCAAAATCTGTTATAGCCATTTCTGAGCGTGCCATAGATATCAGTTTGATAGAAGCAGAGGCTGCTTGGTGTGATTATAGCGAATATGATTATTCAAAATATGCAGAAGACAATCTTTATTCATCAAAAACAAGGTTTTTGGTTTATCAGATTCCAAGAATTAAAGGTGTTATAAGAGAGCTTGATTACTTTAAGTTTTTGTCGACTGTACTCATTTTTTCAGAAAATTATGTTTCTTATGATATGTTTAAACCGGGCAGAGTGTACGCTTTAAGTTCTGAAATTGATGATGAAAAGGTCAAGAAGCTGTGTAATGATTATGTATATAAATTAAAGAGAACAATCAATAAAATTGCTTTGTTGCGTAATCACAGAAAGAAAATGGCAAGCAAACCGTTGGAAGATGGTCTTGTCAGGCAAGAATTTGAATCTGATATTACAGTGCCGGTAAAACTTCCTGATGAATATGGCAAGGAAAGCTTGCTTTGTGAATATAGCGGAATAGGATTTTCAAAGGACTGCCCTTCTGATGAAGATAAATATTGGGAAAGTCAGCACGGTGAAATCAGAAAACACTTTATCAGATTTTTGAGACAACCTCATCGTAGTGTTAAAAATGCTGTAGAAAATGATTTTAGAGATAAAAAAGCGATTGACGATTTGCGTGCTAAACAGCTTTCTGAGTTTCAAATCGAAGATGTGAAGTATAGACTGCAGGAAGAGGAGCAGGCTATGATTGAAACATCTACATCAAAGATTTTTAACACAAAGGAATATAACGAAAGACTTGATGGAGCTGCTAAAAATGTAAAACAAGGAATATCTGAGAGAATGACAAGAAAGAAAACAGTATATCTGGGGATTATTCTACTTGCACTTTCAATATTCGGCTTTTTACCATTGTTGGTTAGTGAATTCAATAATCTCGGTACAGGAGCATTTTCAACTGTTCTTATTGCAGTCACACTTGGAATAATATGTGTTGGAATGATAGTATGTTTGATTGTGCTCAGAAGTAATCTGGTAGAAAAATTCAGACATTTTAATAATGTAATGGATGGTATTTACAACGAGATTATGGGATCTATGAACACTTTTTCAGATTATCTGAGCCATGCGTGCAATGTAATGAGAGAGTTTTCAATTCTTGATACAATAAATAATAAGGTCGATGTTCACAATAATATCTATAAAAACCATGAAATTGAAATAAAGCATTGCCTGACAGATATAATTGGATTGTTTCCAGAGTATATTGACGAAAACTATGTTCCAGAAGATAATATTGAACCGTATATGTTTGATTTTGACAAACCATGTTCATATACATACGATTTTCCGTATAGCTCCGTTGAAAATAATATTGAGTATTTACGCAGCGGAATGAGAATTGGTGTTCCAGTGGACTACATAAAGTGTATTAAAGTAAAGAGGGAGGAACTGTATGACTAGTTCAGCAAACAGCATTTTAGATATTTTCAAAACATTGCTGGCTATTATTCCGTTCATCCTTCTTTGTTTTGCCAGTAGAAAAGTGAATCTCGATAAAAAATTTAGAGATCGTCAGTTTCTGATGCCCGTCTTTTCTATAATTTATGTAGTGGTAATTATGTTCTCTTTGCAGGGAATAAATAATATGCTGCTTAGTTTTATACAGAATTTTCCGGTTTGGATGAACAATCTGTTAAGTGCCTCATGGATTCCGCAGGGAGTTTCAGACTTTTTAAAACAGCCGGTAGATTTTATTTCAGGATTACTGAATAACTTGAATATGAAATACTGGATTTTTTATATTTCGAATTTCCTTATAGTTTCTGTTTATCTGTTGTATAAAAAAATTTGCATAAGCATCATGAAAAAATTCAACAAAAAAAGCAGAAGTTTACATGATAAGGTAGTGCCTATTTTTTATGAATATTATCCTGATAAGGACAGATGGTGTATAAAAAATGAATTTATACAAGCCAGAACATTTACAAAGGTTGTGTATTACACAGTAGTTTTTGTGATGTCATTTATTATGCTTATATCAGGAAGAATGTATGGGGCAGGACTTTTGGCAGACATATTCTATCCTGTTTTCAGTGTAATACTTGTCGGTGAAATTTATTTCTTTCTTGACAGTGAAAGCATTGGTGAATATCGCAGAGATATTTTGGGTGAGGACGAAGATTCATACAAAACAGTAAATTATTCCTTGTTGAGAAAATATCTGCGAAATCTTTTTGGAGATAAATTACTTTCAGAAAATACTAATGTAAATATAGGTCTTTCTGATGAGATAACTAATGACGAGGTGATTGGTAGTCTTCTTGCTGATCCTGACCCGAAAATTAATACATTTGCAACATACTACAGTGCACTAAACAGGGCAGGCTTTGAGTTGGATCACAACTATTTGTATTCATCTCTAGATTTGTTGAACGGTAAAAGTATTCTCTTTAATAATCCTTTTTACAAAGACTTAATTCCGTATGCTTTTTATCCTATGAACAGGGCATTATTAAGTCAGAAAAAAGTTTTAGTTGTTTTGGGAAGACATTCTATTGAGGACGAAATCACACAATGGATACAGAACGGAATAGAAGCTGTTACAAATATCCCATTTATGTGGAAGGTTGGTACACTCAGTAGTTCAAACGATGAACTTGATATAGGAATTCTGACTCGTTCCGATGTGATAAATATCAATGTGCAGCAGCATAATAAAGAATTTCTTGAAAAAGTAGGTTTTATGGTAATATTGGAGCCGTCAAAGCTTATAACAACAGCTCAAATAGGTTTGAATTTACTTGTTAAAACATGCCGCAAGGATGAAGATAAAAATATAGTTTTTTGCTTGTGTGATAAAAACTGTGATGGTTTGGTTGATGCTATGTCACACATTCTTATGACAAGTCTAACTGAAGTATCCGCAACAAATAAACATAAAGGCACCTGCTCATATATGTGTTGGGAGTCTGACAATGATTATATTCATCATCGTCAGTTGCCTAACATTTCGAGATATCTCGGTATAGGAACGGAACTATCGTTTGCTGCACTTAAAAATCAAGTGTCAAATGTTACCTGGTATGGTGGAGATGCATTTCCGGTTACTGATATGAATTGGATAGATCGTCAGTATTATTATGATTTGATGAAATATGCTGCTCTTCCCACAAATCAGGAAACTATGAATGAATATTTTCACACTTCTTCAAATTTCTGGAGCGCGGAAGTTGAGAAGAATAATTATATTACTGTTGAAGATGAATTCTATAATATGTATGAAATATTAAGGGATTTTTCAACAAGAGCTACCCAACAGGGGTTCGTTAATGTTATCTCCTCATCATACCTTTTAAAGGATTATATGGCGGATAATAACACAATATTTGAGTCGGATGCTAAAGCAATTCCTTGCCTTGTTGCAGATTTTGCAAGAACAAACAGAAATGTTGTTTTAAGACTTTTGCTTCTTATGAGTGAGGACAATGTTGATGAGAATATCATAAAAAAGGAACTGTCACTTGTAGGATTGCCTTCGTTAGATGTTAGAAAACAATTATGGTATGAAATCTTTAAATCATTGTCTTCTGTTAAGATTGAAACGGAATTATCTGATAATTATAAAGAAGCGATAGACATTGCTTATGACAAAAAAATAGTCTTGTCTGATGTTGGTGAAGAATATGATAATTCGATTATCATTTCTAAAGATGAGTATAGTTTTGAACTTGGTGAAATTCGCAGAGTTTATTCTATTAAAAATAAGAGCTTTACGAAAAACTTCATTGACAATCTTAAATCTGCAAGCTATATTTCAGAAGATGAAAAAGGTGAAAAATACTATCTTGGTTCTGAACTCAGAGATCATATTTATCAGAAGTTACTTCCCGGACAATTTTTTACATATGGCGGAAAGTATTACGAAATGCAATATGTAACCCATGACGGGCATGTGCTTGTAAGAAGGTCATCAGATCATATTGACGGAAGACCTTCCTACAGACAACTTAGAGAATACATTATTTCTTCTGTTAAAACAGCAACCAATGTTGGTGCGATTCAGAATATTGATGGCTTTGAAATCAAACATATGTATGCTGATTTTTCTGTAAAAACTGATGGCTATTACAAGATGGAAAAATACAATGATTTCTCTAATGCCAAAAAGATTCAGTTTAGAGGAGAAAATAGCAAAATTCCTGACAGAGATTATTGCAATAAAGAAATTCTGAAAATCAGTCTTCCAGAATATGATGGTTTGCTGACTGATAATGTAAGGTATACCATAACATTGCTTCTTAATGAAGTGTTCAGATCACTTTTTGCTGAAAACAGTCCATACATCGTTGCATTGACAGATGACAGTCACTTGTCAGATGACACAAAGATAAGGCCGTTATCCTATTCTTTAGTAACACCTTTTGAAAAAGTGTCATCAGATAACAGTATATATATTATTGAGGATTCAATCCTTGATATGGGATTGCTGATTGCTGTTGAAAGAAATCTTAATAGAATTTTTCAGATTGTAGAAGACTATCTTTCTTGGAATAAGCGTTCTATTGCTTTAAGTTTGAGACCTCCGAAAGAGGAACAGCCTTTGCAGATAGACCCATCTGAATCAGATTCTGATGGTGGTGAAACCAAAAAAGATGGTAAGATAAAAAGATTTTTCAAGAAACTTTTGTCACCATTTAAAAAAATTGCTAGCTTTTTTAAGAAACTGTTTTCAAGAAAATCAAAAAAGAAGAAAGATGACACTCAAGTTGACGATGAACGAGAAATTTCTGAGAATACAGAAAATACGGAAGATAAACAGACCTCTGATATTCATCAGGATGACCCTAAAGTTCCCGAAGAAAATTCGGAAAAAATCAATACGGATGCAGATGAGAAAAATGATGCAGAGTTTAATTCTGATGTTGAAACAAAAGAGGATGATAATTCAGAAGTCGAAAATGTTAGTTCAAACGATTTGACTCAGAGTGCAAATATGCCTATTGAAAGCAATCAAAAAGTAATGGATTCAAGTAATACAGATAAAAAATCAAAGTTTGATTTCTCAAAGGCACCGTATCACAAGAGATACTATTTGTTATTTGGCAGTGAATGTGAACCTGATTCGATAGATTCAAACGGAACGCTTTCATATCTAAAAAAACTCTGTGTTGGTAAAAATCCTCTTAAGGAGGCAAGAAGAGGAAAACAGATTTCAAAGTATGTTGAATCTACTTTCCGGCCAAATAAGAAAAATGCGAGATACTGTGATTTTTGCGGAAATGAAATATTCGGCGTTGAATATGAAACCCTGTCAGACGGTCGTGACAGATGTATAAGCTGTGGCAGGACTGCAATAAAGACAGAGGCCGAGTTTATTAGAATATTTGAAGATGTAAAACGCAATCTCGAATCTTTCTTTGGCATAAAAATTAACACTGGCATTAAGGTTGAAATGGTTAACGCAGCAAAACTGCATAAAACATTAGGTAAATCGTTTATACCTACATCGAAGTTTGATGGCCGTGTTTTGGGTGTTGCAATCAATAAGCGTGGTAGTTTTACACTTATGCTTGAAAATGGTTCACCTCGTATGATGTCAATGCTTACTATTGCACATGAACTTACTCATATTTGGCAGTATATTAACTGGAATCAAAAGCATATACTCAAAAAGTATGGTAAACAACTAAATCTTCAAATTTATGAAGGAATGGCAAAGTGGGTTGAGATACAGTACACATATTTAATCAATGAACCGGCAACTGCTAAAAGAGAAGAAATCATTACAGCTAATCGTAATGATGAGTATGGTTTTGGTTATATAAGATACAAAGCTAATTATCCGCTTTCAACAGGTACAGTCATAACAAAGGACACTCCATTTATGAATACGGAAACACCGCTTGATCCTATGTATTGTGGTAATGTTTCCATTATGTTGTCAGAAGATAACAGCAGGCGTTGTGATGACTTTGATGATGACTACGATGATTTCTTCGATGATGTTGATGACGAAGATATACCTGATAACGACATTGAACCTAGTACAAAGGTGCGTAATCCTGACTCTGTGCGTTTATTTGCTTTTGAACAGCTTAATGAATCAGAGAAAGATTTCTACACTAAATTATGTAATGCTGTATCTTCATTTGAAAAAACAATCACTGAAATTCCTGAATGGTTGACGGATAAAGCACTTGAAAGAATCAGAAATTATGTTATTACAGACCATCCTGAATTTTTCTGGTATAAGGGTAAGTATGCATTTTACTCTGACAGTGCTACAAATAAAATAACCAAAATTGAATTGAAGTATTGTATGTCAAAAGAAGAAGCTGAAAGGCGAAAATCTGCAATTGCAGAGAATTTGTCAGCATTTGAAAAGGGTATATCGGATAATCTTGCTGATTACGATGTAGCAAAAACAATTTATTCAAACATTATCAGTTTGGTGGATTACGATTCTTTGACATTGGAAAAATCAAGCAGGGATGCTGATGACGATGAACCGGATGATTTGCGCTCCATATACGGTGCCTTTGTCAACAGAAAAGCAGTTTGTGCTGGTTATGCAAAGGCAACTCAGTACTTGATGAATAAGTATGGCATTGAATGTACATTCGTTACAGGTACTTCTAAAAAGGATGAATGTCATGCATGGAATCTAATCAAACTCGAAGGCGATTACTATTATATTGATACCACATGGGATGATCATTCAAATACTGATTCTGAAAAGCATGTTTCTTCTGATGTAAGCTACAATTATTTCTGTGTTACAACCGAAGAATTGTTTAAGGACCATACTCCGGATGAATTACTAAATCTTCCGACATGTACAGCTGTAAAATGTAATTACTATTATCGTTCCGGCAGATTGCTGAATACCTATTCTTTTGAAAAAGTGCGATCAATGGTAAGACATGACATCTTAAACGGAAAGCATACGGTAGCTGTAAAATGTTTGCAGAAGTCAGAATATCTCAAAATGATAAGTGATTTGATTGATAATAAGAGATTTTTTGATATTATTCAGTATGTTAATTTCAACTCGGATATAAGAATCAAGTCAACTTTTACATACATAAAAGATGATGAGAAATATATATTGAGTTTAGATTTGTCAACAATGTGATTTTGATACTCTGCAATGAGAAAATCGTTGATTTGGTTAAGCTTTGTTAAGTTCTATTTGTTGTCGAATAAGTTTTAATACTGCAGCCGGGACATTTTTGTGTTTCGGTTGCAGTAGGTTAGAGAAAAGTAAGTGAAATATATGATTTGGTTTATTTGTTTGTTTTTAGTTGTTTTGATTTTAGTTAGAACAGCATACCTTCTTTCGAAAAGGAACGAAAAGTTCAAGTCAGTAAAAGTGTTTTTTTATATCATATTGTCGGCATTTCTTATATACTTTCCCGTCTTTTGTAAGGAACTGTCACTATCTGGCGCTGTTGTTGGTGATATAATAAACACAATGCAGATGGTTACATTGGACGCAAGTTTTATGGATTCATACAGCGTTATATATGAATCTATAAAAATATCAATTATTGCAAATGCCTACATTTTAATACTTGGTTTATTGCACATACTTGTGCCTGTTTCAGCTATTGTAACTGCCTACGATTGTATTGTAAATTTTCTTTCGTACTTAAGGGTTGATATTATAAACCTAAAATCTAAAGATGTTTATGTGTTTTCTGACATGAATAATTCTTCAATAAAGTTAGCTCTTGATATTTCTGAAAAAATGAATCATAATGTGGAATTTGTCTTTGCTAATTGTGTAGAAGACAAAAAAATAAGAGCTAATTTATCTGATAAACTGAATTACTATACAGTAACATCGGACAGGATTGATAGTATTTATGTGAAACTAAAAAAATCAAAGCAAGCATATTTTTTTAATCTTTCGGATAACAGCGACGATAATATAAATAATACATTAAGGCTTGTTGAAAAATACGGCAACTTACCTATGGATGAACAGAGGTTGATTCATATATATTTGTTTTCTGACGAAAAAGAAACAGAAACAATAGTAGATTCAATGAACAAAAGTGTTCTTGATATAAAATATTTTGATATAGCAAGGGTATCTGTATATAAATTGTTTGATGAATACCCTCTGTATAACGCAATAAATGATGGTTGTATTTCACTTTTAATTTGTGGAATGGACAATATTGGCGAGGAAACACTAAAAGCAGCATTATGGCTGGGGCAGCTTGCCAATGTAAAATTGAAAATAAATGTTATTGATTCAAAAGCAATAGACAAAAAGAATGAATTAAAATTAAATTATCCCGAAATATTTTGTGATGATTATTTGGTGAATTTTTATCAGGCAAACACAAATGATTGCTCTTTTATAAGCATATTAAAAAAGTATTGTTATGATACTTCTTATGTAGTGGTTTGCGGTGAAAATAACGATGAAAATAACGATGAAAACAATATCGGCATATCCCTGTACCTAAGACGCTTTTTCCTTAAACAGAACTTAGTGGCAAAACAATTTCCTATAATTGCTACATACATAAGTAATTGTGAAAAGGTTGATGTGGTTAAAAATCTGAAAACTCCTGAGTTAAAAGAAGAAAAAAGAATCTCTTATGAAATTGTTCCATTTGGTGGAGCAAATTCGATTTATTCGTATGACTCTGTTATGAATAATCCTATTGAAAAATTGTCAATAAATGTTCATCTTGCATACGAAGAAATTTTTAGCGGTACAGATAAAATAGATTATATGAAAGCGTTGCAAAATTATAATGCGTTTGAAGTTAACAAAAAATCAAACAGAGCGAATGCAATGCATATAAGATACAAGCTATGGATGCTTGGATTAGATTATACTGATGACCAAAATGCGGAAGAGGTAGATTTAAACGAATACTTAAATGAAAAAACGATTGACGAACTAATGATTGCTGAACATGACAGATGGATGGCTTTTTTGCGTACAGAGGGGTGGGAAACTGCTTCTTTGGAGGATGTTGAGCATTATAAGAAAGGCGGATTTAGTAATGGTAAGCATAATTGTTCATTTTTGAAAATGCACCCTTATATATGTCCGTTTAATGAATTGCTAGACAGGTCAGATGCTTTGAATTTACCTGATGCAACAAAATATGACAAAGAGTTAATCACGATGATTCCGCTAATTGTCAAAAATAAAGCAATAACTGATGCTAATTATAAAATAATAAAAAGAGGTAAGTAAAATGAGAAAAACAGATGCCTTTACTGAAAAATTAACCTTTGAACCTTATGAAGGAACAGAACCGTACATATTTATAAGTTATTCCCATAGTAATTCACAGGAAGTGTACCGAATTCTAAACAGATTAAATAAGGAAAAATTTAGAGTATGGTTTGATGATACTATGGAAATTGGTGAAGATTTCCGTGATGAATTGAGAGAAAAAATAGAAGATTGCTCTGCTTTCATAATTTTTATTTCTAATGCTTCTATGTCTTCCAAGTATTGTGGAATGGAAATTATTACTGCATTTAAAAATAATAAAAAAATATATCCTGTCTATGTTGAGGAGAATGTTGAAATCCCGGCTGCATTAAAAATGATGTTAGAAAATTTGCAGCATGTGAAGGGTGTTTCAACTGAAAACGAAGACAAGTATATCACAAAGATGATATCAAATTTACCTGTCGAAACTATGCGTAGTCTTATTATAAAGGACAATGTTTTAGTAAAGTGTAAAGATGGAAGTCAGTTAATAAATATTCCTGATAATGTTAAGGTCATTGGTCATGCGGCATTTAAAAATTGTGAGAAATTGTCGATTGTAAACATATCTGAAAGTGTTGAAATAATTCAGGATGAGGCATTCAGAGGCTGCAAAGGTATTCAAAAATTGTTTCTTCCTAAAAAAGTGAAACTTTTAGGATCAAGTGCATTCAGAGACTGTATTTCATTAACTTCACTTGATATTGAAAACAGTGATATTGAAATTGGAGAAAGAGCATTTGAAAATTGCCAGGTTTTAAAATCAATAAATCTTCCCAATGGTTTAGCTGAAATATATGGAGGAGTTTTTAATAGCTGTAAAATGTTAGAGGAAATCACCCTGCCTGAAGAGTTAATAATACTTGGCGAAAGTTCATTTGCAAGTTGTGTTAAACTAAAGAAAATTGAAGTTCCTGAGGGCGTTACTAAAATTGATGATATGGCTTTTTCAGGTTGCGTGTCACTGAAAGAAATTATCTTAAAACCCGGTCTAAATAAAATAGGCAAAAATACTTTTAAAGAGTGTGAAAGTTTAACGGAGATATTTATTCCTGCTACAGTCTACAGCATAGGTACCGGTCCATTTCGTGGATGTGTTAATTTAAAGAAAGTCGTAGTTGATTCCAAAAATAAAAGTTTTAAATCTGTAGATGATGTGTTGTTTAATAAAAACAAATCAGTGCTTATTTGCTATCCCGCAAGCAAAGATAAATATGAATATGAAATTCCGGATAGTGTAACTATTATTAGTGATTGGTCTTTTTGTGATTGTTCAAAACTCAATAAGATTATCATACCTGACAGTGTTACAGAAATAGGTGAAGGTGCATTTCATAAGTGTGATAAACTCAAGTCAGTTGAAATTCCAGACAGTGTATATAAGATTGACGATACTGCATTTCGTGGCTGCTCCTCTCTTGAGAAAGTTTTAATTCCTGATTCTGTAACAGAATTTGGTTGGGGATTATTTAATGGCTGCGATAAGTTGGTTGTATATTGCAGCGATGATTCTAGAGCAGCAAAATATTGTGATAAAAAACATATTGAACACCGTCCTATTAGTGATTTTGGAATGAAATAATATGATGACTTCTGTTATAAAGTTTATAAAAAAGAATACTGTATTAGTAATTGCAATGATTGCGGCAATTATAACATCAATTATTGTACCGCCTGATATGGAGTATCTCAATTATTTTGACTTCAAAACACTAACATGTTTGTTTTGCGTTCTTGCTGTGGTTTGTGCCTTTAAAAATATTAACTTTTTTTATATCATTGCTTTGAATATAGTAAAGGTATTCAAAAACTTGCGGTTATCCATATTGGTTCTAGTTTATATTACTTTTATTGGTTCTATGTTAATAGCCAATGATATGGCACTTCTTACTTTTTTGCCTCTTGGCTATTATGTTCTTGTTACTGCAGAAAAACAAAAATATATGGCATTTACATTCATAATGCAAAATATTGCTGCTAATCTGGGAGGAATGCTTACTCCATTTGGTAATCCGCAAAATTTGTATTTATATTCCTTCTTCAATATTTCAAATGACGAATTTATACAAATAATGTTTCCGCCATTTATTATATCAATTGCACTAATAACAATATGTTGTTTATTTGTAAAAAAGGAACCGTTGCTTATAAAAGAACAACCAACAACGCTGAATTCCAAAAGAACCGTTGCGTACAGTATTTTATTTGTTTTTGCAATAGCAATTGTATTTAGAGGAATACCATATTATTTGGGGTTAATTGTTATCCCTATAGCTTTACTGATTCTAGATCGGAAAGCATTAAAAATGGTTGATTATCCTTTGCTGCTGACATTTGCTTGTTTCTTCATTTTTGCTGGAAATATGGCAAGAATTGATGTTATAAGAGATTTGTTTAGTTATTTATTAAACCAAAATACATTGCTTTTCAGTATTTGTTCATGCCAGGTAATCAGTAATGTTCCTTCTGCGATTTTGCTGTCGCAATTTACTAATAATTATGCCGATTTATTGGTAGGTGTAAATATAGGTGGAACCGGAACCTTGATTGCATCTTTAGCAAGTTTGATTACATTCAGAGAGTATACTAAGAATAACCCTAAAAAAACCAAATATTATATTGGGATGTTTTCAGCATTTAATTTTGGCTTCTTAATTATACTCACAGCAGCAATGTTTTTATTAAAATTATTTTAATTGAAAACAAACGCTATGTATGGTGAAATTTTAATAAGTATAATAACCAAGTGTTATATTGGTTAAATGTTATTTATGATTTTTAATTTGGTGAGTAATGATGAAAAATATAAAAATTGAATTTGATGCAAAGTGGATACTGAGTAAAAGAGAAGAAAGTGTTCTGCCTGTTGAGGCGATTACAAAGATGCTCAAAGCTGAATTTGAAAGCGAAATAATTTATTCTGACCTTACCACTTGTGAAGTCGTTATTGATAATCAGAAATTCGACGATGAACAATGTAAGACAAGAATAATTGACTTTTTAACATCTAATTTTAAGGTCCCGATTTATGATAATGTTTTTACAATTGTTGTATGTGATTATGCTTTACCAAAAGAGAAATTAGAAATCAGTGAAAGCGACGATATACATATAGAATATAATCAAGCAAAAACAAATAATGAAAACATAGACACTATTAAGGCAAATGACAATAAAACAAATGGTGATGCCCCGAAAAAATCTGCGATAGAACTTTGCAACGATTTAATTGGTGCAGATGAATTTAAAAAATTAGTTAATGAATGTTCCATTATTGCTCCCGGAATTTGTGCACATGATGTTAGAGATGCTTTTACCGCAAGAAGTTATCTTTTTTCAATTAACAGCGGATACGGGTTTTCTACATATGCTGAGTTGTTCCTTTCAGTTGTTGAGGAACTTGATTTGTTTAAATCAGCGTCAAAAAATAAAATAGTTGAATTGACATTATATTCTGATGCAAGACGAGAAGATGAATCATTTGAAAAGGCGTTATCACATTTTCAAAAGTACAATTCCGGAAAAATTGTCTGTATTGACATAAGTGAATGGATGTTGAAAATCAATGATGCAAAATTCAGAAATTTCCTTTTTGAAGTGAATAATAATTTAGGTAAGAATATAGTTTTTTTCAGGGTTCCATACATTGAAAAACATTTGTTGTCAGAAATAAGTCAAAGTCTGAATGACATTTTAACTGTAAGGCCTGTATCTATAATACCATTTAACGAAAAACAATTAAGAACATATGCCGAAAGATTGTTTATTCAAAAGAAATTTTCTGTTGATGACAGTTCATGGAACACTTTTTTTGAAAAGATTGCAGAAGAAAAGAATGACGGCCGTTTTTATGGTGTTAAAACCGTTAAAAAGGTAGTTCTTGAAATTATTTATCAAAAACAACTTTCTAATGCAATTAAAGGAATAGATGATAGCCTTATATTATCGGAAGATATTACGGCAACAATGCACAATGCAGAGATTACAGAAAAATCAGGTTTTGAATTACTTAATGATTTGGTGGGATTAGAAACTGTAAAGGAAAGAATTAAAGAGATTGTTTCACAGATTGAGGCTTCATTAAAAAATGATTGTCTGGACAAACCTTGTATTCATATGAGATTTCTCGGTAATCCGGGTACTGGTAAGACTACGGTTGCAAGAATTTTAGGAAAAATTTTAAGAGAACATGATGTGTTGAGAAACGGCAACTTTTTTGAATATTCAGGTCGAGATTTGTGCGGAAGATATGTGGGAGAAACTGCTCCTAAAACGGCTGCAATATGTAGGGATGCATATGGATCGGTTCTATTTATTGATGAAGCGTATTCTTTGTATCGAGGAGATGCCCACGGAGATTGGGATTACGGTAAAGAGGCGATAGACACGCTCGTTGCTGAAATGGAAAATAACCGATCGGATTTTATGGTAATTATGTCTGGTTATACCGATGATATGAACAAGATGTTGACCGGCAATGCTGGACTTAAGAGTAGAATGCCGTATGAAATTGAATTTCCAAACTACACAAGAGGTCAGCTTTCACAAATATTTTTCAAAATGGCTGAAAATTATTTCTCGGTTGATGATAACGCAAAAAAGTTGGTTGTTGATTATTTTAACAACCTTCCTGATGAAATGCTGAATTCAAAAGAATTCAGCAATGCACGATTTGCAAGAAATCTATTTGAACGAACATGGGGAAAAGCCGTTCTTAGATCTCAACTTGCAGATCACGAATTAAAAACAATAACTGCAGAAGATTTCCGACAAGCAAGCTCTGATAAGGAGTTTATTATTTCAATTGACCGCAGAAAATCGATTGGATTTTCTGTATAAAAATATATTAAATTTCCAGGAGGTAAAAAATGGAAGATGTAAGAAAAGAAAAGTTAGCGAAAAATGTTTACTTGAATATTTGTTCAATGTTTGAGAATATGAATTTTAATCACGAGCGTGATGACGAGGAGCTTGTGATAAGGAGTACTGTTCATGGAGATGATATTCCTATGGACATAATTATCATAGTTCATCCTGATTCAGAAACAGTCAGTTTCTTTTCACCGATGCCGTTTAAAGTTCCGGAGGATAAAATATCAGAGATGGCTCTTGCGGTTGCGGTTGCAAACAACGGACTTAGAAATGGTTCTTTTGATCTCGATATTTCAGATGGAAGTATTGTATTTAGAATGACAGCTTCTTATGTTGACAGTATTCTTGGCGAGGAGCTTTTCAGAATGATGTTAATTGTTTCTTCTGACACAATTGATAGATATAATGATAAATTTCTTATGCTATCTAAAGGTATTATTTCGTTGGAGAAGTTTGCAGAATTAGATAAGGATTAGTCATTTATACAGAACATAAGGGCAACTATGCAATAAAATCTAAGTCATAGTTGCTCTTTTGTTGAGAGCATAAGGTGGATTTTATGAAAAGAAAGATCAATGAGTGGATTAGCATACATGTTGCAAAAAATCCGGGGCGTGTATTGCTATTAGCAATATTATTATTCAATGTCGTATTCTTCTTTTTGTCAGCACTTATAATAGGCAATCTGTCATTGAGCGGAACTGAAAAAATGCCATTTTTTAAGGCAGCTTTCTGTACAATAACTATGATACTTGACCCCGGTTGTGTTCAGTTTGTAGTTGAAGATATTGGTGCAATGGGGGTTGTTGTTGCTGTAACCTGCCTTTGTATAATATTTATAGGTATGATTTCATTTACAGGTGCTGTAATCGGTTACATTACAAACGGCATTTCGAATTTTATAGATAATGCAAATGCCGGTTCAAGAGAACTGCATGTTTCTGACCATATTGTTGTGCTTAATTGGAATACCAGAGCTTCTGAAATAATCAATGATCTTTTGTACTGTGAAAAGAAACAAAAGGTGGTTGTACTTGTTAATTCCAGGAAAGCCGAAATTGAAAGAGAAATTGAAGAAAGAATTGCCGATACAGTTGAAAGAGAAAACAGGGCAATTATACAAAAATATAGTGAAGATGGATTTTTAAAAAGAAATTTTAAAGTTATGTTTAACAGATTCAAAAAGAATATCACTGTTATTGTAAGAGAAGGCGATGTTTTTTCATCAAAGCAATTGCACGATATATCTGTTGAAAAAGCTAAAATTGTAATTATTTTAGGAAATGACATAAATAATACTATTTGTAAGTTTGAACATCAAAACCATGTTAGTTCCACAAACAAAGGCAATTCACAGACTGTAAAAACCCTTATGCAGGTCGCCGACATTACATCTGCAGAGTATTCAAGTGACGATCAGAGAATTGTTGTTGAAATAACCGATGATTGGACAAGAGATCTTGTTAACAGAATCATTGATTGTAAGCAGATTGTGGGAAAGTGTAATATTATTCCAGTTGAGATAAATAAAATTCTGGGACAGATTTTAGCACAGTTTTCTCTTATGCCTGAATTAAATTATGTGTACAAGGAATTGCTATCAAATAAAGGGGCAACATTCTATACAGAAGAAAGAGAGATGACTCCTGACACAGAATTTATTCCCAAGTATCTAGAACATCACAAAAAAGCAATTCCGCTCACACATATGATTACAGATGATGGAAAAAGCTATGCCTATTATGTTTCTAATTTGGAAAGTGATATTAAAAATACTTGTGAAAACTCAGAGTATGCCTATAGTGTAACATTAAACAAGAACTATTGGATAGAGCAGAAAAATGTTATTATACTTGGGCATAATAGTAGATGCCGAGATATAATGGAGGCGTTTTGTAATTTTAGAAGTGAATGGAATAAAAATGATGGGAGTGAAATACTCCATATTACCGTGATTGATGATCAGGAAAATCTTGATAAGATGAATAACTACGAGGAATATCCTTTCGTATTTGATACAATTCCGGCAAGTATTTATGATAGAGAGCTTATTTGTACAACTATCGACAGAATTGTTTCAAAGAATTGTGGCGATACAAGTATTTTAATTCTCTCTGATGACAAAGCACTTAATGATGATATAGATGCGAATGCTCTTGCAAATTTGGTTTTTGTTCAGGATATAATAAACACAAAAATCAAAAACAATCCTGATTTTGATAAGGAAAGTGTTGATGTAATCGTTGAAATCATTGATCCAAAGCACCACGATATTGTTAATAGTTACAGTGTGAACAATGTTGTAATTAGTAATAGATACATCAGTAAGATGATAACTCAGATAGGTGAAAAGGAAGCCTTGTTTGAATTCTATAAAGATATTCTGACATATGATATTGATACAACAGGTGGTTATGAGAGCAAAGAGGTATATGCAAAAAAGGTAAGTGCATTTTTTGATGAAATACCAAATTCTTGCAAAGCAGATGAATTTATTAGGGCGGTATACGATGCTTCTGTAAGCAAGAACCTTCCTGAAAACAGAAGATTCCCTACGGTTGCTCTCGGATATGTTAAGCCAGGTGGTAAGACGGTATTATTTGCCGGAAATCAGTCTGAAATAGATGTCAATATTTCTAAACATGATAAACTAATTGTTTATAGCAATCATTGATATTTCAAATGTTTTAGGGCTTTTTAAAACTGTATAGAGTATATCTACAAATAATAAAACACCGACAGGTTGGCTTTTGGGATTAAATCTGTCGGTGTTGTTTTGTTTGAATTATTATTTTGTGTAGTGGGTGCCTTGGGGGGAGGTTTTATGGGAACTGATTTTGTTGCCGATTATTTCAAAGAGTTTCAGTCTTAAGAGTTCTATTACGCAGCAGGCTGCGAATATGAAGAGGACTGTTATGATTACAATCGGAATGTAAATCAGGGTGTCATAGAGGTGCTTATTGCTGAAGTTTGCAACATGCCACAGCCAATCACGAACATACGGATTTTCGTGGATTGCGTATATACCGAGCGTTGTGCCGGCTATTGTGTTTACAAATTTTGAGCTGAAAGTGAAATCTCTGAAAAAGAGAATCAGCATTGCCGATTCGGCGAGAACAAGCGGATTGTTGAACATACCGAAGGCAGGTTTGTACTGTGGGAAGATAATCGCCAACACAAAGTCTAATACACAAAGAGCGGCGAAAATGCCGAGATATTTGAAATTCAGTTTTCTGCTCTCAAGCGGTTTTTGCTTAACAAACAACCTCAGATAACCGCCGATAATATACATCAAAAGGAATCCGCCAAGACTCTTGCCCATATAAGGGTCAAGCACCTTTTTGATGTTTATGACATTTTTTATTCCGTCAATTTCCGCAAGCGTTGACCATAGGCTTACTGCCACAAAAACAATTCCCATAAAGTAGAGGTAATGTTTTTTTGAGAGTGACGCAAGCATTTTGTTGAGGAACGGGCTGAGCAGAAGAATAATCAAATAATTGCTCAGAAAATACCAGGTTCGTGACATTAGCGGTGTGAACGCACTTATGACAGAATTTATGTTTATAAGTGACGGGTCGCTTATAAAGAAAATAATCGAAAGCACAATCGAGTAAAAAATCATTGCACCATAGACTTTTCCGCCACGCCGTAGGGTCTTTTTAATATCAAACTGCGAAGTTATCATAAAGTAGCCGCTTATCATAATGAACACATCAACAGGTGCTCTGCAGAATGACCACGCAAAGGTTACCAACGCACCGTCAATACCGCCTGCGGCCTTTGATGCGTGATGAAGTAATCCGTACTGATACGCGTGCAGAAAAATTATCTGTATCATCATAATAATTCTCAGCAATTCAATGCCGGACTGTCGTTTGGTCTTGCTCATTTTTTAAACCTCCGTAAAAGGAAATCCCGAAACATACGGGACAGTTGTGCCTGCCAATTTCTGACGGGACTTTGCTTTTTATAACAATTTTCGCAAAATATGCCACATTGTTCCAAGTACCAATTATACCACAATTTGGTTAGTGTAACAATTTATGCAGTGTAGTATTTCAAAAGAAAAACGAGTCTTTTTTAAACAATATATACAAAATTTGTACATATGTACAAAAGGTGATAAAAGTATATCGAACTTTATAAATAAGAGCAAAACAAAGCGGTCAACTCAAAAAGCTGACCGCTGAATATTATTTTAATTTGTCCTTATTAACCTGCTGTTGATACTTGATGATTTCGTTGTAAATTCTCTCGCAGTTGTTATGATCGTCAAACTGATAGAAATCTTCAACTCTTTCAACATACTTAGGCTTCATCTTACAGCCGTTTTCCATATACTCGCAGAGCAAGTCAACAAGCTGATCACTTTCGGTACAGATTTCACCGAATCCCATTGTATCGTAGAAAAATCCGCCGTCATCATAGTGTGCAGGAAGCTGTGACGGATGGAAATATACAAGAGGCTTTTTCATATAAGCAAAGTCAAACTGAACACCCGAATAGTCTGTTACCATAAGGCTTGACTCCTGAAAAGCTGTTTCGTAGTTGAAATCACCAACCGATGAAACAACCTCAACATATGGGTCGGGGATAAAGTCATTAACCTGTGAACTTAAAATCGGATGAAGAACATACTTAATCTTGTAGCCTGTACGCTTAGCAGTGTCAATCAACTTTTTATTGTTGATAAGGTCATTGTAGATTCTATAGTATGTTGTGTGCTTAAATTCAGGATTGTAAGCTCTCTGTTCACCCTCACTTGTTGTAACAGGCATTGCGTTGTACATACGCCATGTCGGTGAGAGGAGAATCTGCTTTTTATCGTGATTGATAAGTCCGTCATATCTGCCGATGCCTGTCATCTTTAGAATGTCAAAATCCTGATAGTTGTAAACATGGTTGCTCAGGTTCTTGTACTCATACTTTGAAGCGAGGAAGTACATCTGTGTGTTATCAACAATTCTCTGCTGAGCCATTGCACACTTCTGAACCGAAAGGCCGTGCTGTAAGCACATTGATGGGAAGTTGCACAGACCTCTGATAAATCTTGAACGGTCCATACTGTATCCGTTGAACGGGAATACATTTGAGTTTGTGATGAGTGCAATATCGGTATTCAAAAACAGCATTTTGTGCTTGAAAGAACGGTTCTTAACAGGTTTAAGTCCGTCAGCTTTAAGTCGCTTGTAGTCGGAAGTGTTCTTGTCAATAATGTAGTATCTTGAAATGCCGTCCTTTTTATCTGCACAATATCTGTAAAGGTATTCACAGCTGTCGCCGCCCTTGTACAGCTTATCGTACATAAGCCAAATCTTCTTGTTTTTGAAGAAAGGTCTTGTCAGCCAATACTGAATTCTTGTAATGAAACTGCGTTTGCTTTCCATAAATACATAGGGGAGAAACTTGAGTTCTCTCTTAAATGTATCCATAGCAGAAGCATGGCGGATTACAATTGTGCTTGAGTTGTCAATATAGGCAACATACTTGTTGAATCTCCAATAAGAGTTCTTCGGCTTGATTGTAAACTTTGACCAGTGGTGCAGGAATGAAAGCTTGAGCGGAATGGTTGAATTCTTGTATCTTGCAAAGAACGCAACTGTCTGCTGTGGCTTTTCGGGGTCAAGTTCAAGTTCAAGGTGGAAAGTGAACTTTTTGTATGCACTGATGCCGAAATATTTTGTCAAAGAATAGCGGTCTGTGTTTGTAAGAACCTGTCTTTTATCGCCAAACTGAACATAAAGTTCAAAATCATCAAGGTCAAAAACCTGTCTGAACGAGCCGTCAATAACAAGTTTGCCGTCACGGTAGTCCATAACATGCATACCGACTCTTTGGTCTGTAAGCTTTGAAACATAAATATTGTTGCAGTTGAGATAGACCTCTTTTTTGCCCTCGGAATATTCAAAAGGCATATCCTTGAAAACACAGTTGTGTTTTATCATATAGAACATCTCGGCGGCTTCTTCACTGTAGCCGAGTGAACTGTATTTGTCTTTGTTGAGAACAAAACCGTCATTTGCAAAATTGAAACATTCTCTTGCTGTTTCAAAGAAAACCGCAAGCTCATCATCGTTCATATTACGCTTATTACGGTTGTTCATATTTGCAAGGAACTTTGTTGTAATATTGAAAACAATATAGAACTGGATAAATGTAGGAATCTTGCCGTCCTTGTCCTTGCTGTCATTGATGAGAGGCTTCAAAAAGTTGTTAAGCGAGTCTGTGTACCAATCCTTGTAGTTTGTGGGAACATAGTACATAAAGTCATCGCTGACAGGCATAAAGTAGTCAAACTCAATCTCATCAAGATATACATACTCGTGATAGTCAAGCTGAATTCTGAGTGCAAAATCATCTGCACCTTCGTATTTGAGCTTGTTGTTCATCTTGTATGATTTGAAAATTTCGGTTCTGTAAAATGTACCTGTAAGCTCAAGATTGATGAGGCTTGGGTCATCACAAATGTTTACCACACTTGTTTCAAGCTGACCTTTGTTGAGCCTGAATTCCTTCTTTTCCCTGAAAACAGGATTCACGCAAAATCTGTGACCTGCAACAAACGGAATTTCGGCTTTTTTGTCAAATATCTTTACACAGTCTTCAAAATAATTATCGCTGAATGTGTCACCGCAATTGCACACAGTAATATACTTGCCGACTGCTTTTGATGCGGCAAGGTTGCAGGCGTCGGCAAAGCTTTCAACCGACTTTGCATGAATTATCTTGCACATCGGCATATTTGCAATTGCACTTTTGCTTGCAGAATTTTCGGTAGCGTCAACAATAAGCACTTCAATGTTTTCCTGACTGATATTCTTTTGTTCGGAAATTGAAGATAGAGTATCTATTAACTTGTTATTGCTTTCAAGAAAGGGGACAATAACAGAAACAATTATACCGCTCATAGTACCTCCAGAAAAAAATAATCTCATTAAATTATACCACAGTTAGTGAAAAATGCAAACTTTTCTTTGAGATTGTATGTCGCAAATTTGTGGAACGCAAGGTAATATGTTGAAATTTAAAAAAATAGCATAAAAAACAAGCGACAGCCGTAAAACTGACGCTTGCAAAATTTGTATTTAATTAAAATCTGTCGTCATAAACAGCACGGCAACCACCGATAAATTTAGGACGGGTTCTTGCGGCAAGCAAAATAGCCTGCCCGATATGGTCAATACTGAGCCTTACAGGAACGGCAACTCTTTTGAGGTGCATACCGATAAGTGTTCCACCAATGTCAAGACCTGCATCAGCCTTAATTTCTTCAAGTGCAACAGGGTCTTTAAATGTTTTATATGCCGTTGTGGCAAACGAACCGCCTGCCTTTGGCTGAGGAACAACATTCACTATTTCAGCATTCGGAACAGCCTCACGCTCAACGATAATTGCACGGTTGAGGTGTTCACAGCACTGTGCGGCAAGATAAATTTTTCTTTCGCAAAGCACTTCATATATACCCTTGAAAACAGCCTGTGCGGTTTCAAGGCTTGAATTGTGACCGATAGTGCCGCCTGCAACTTCGCTTGAAGAACAGCCGATTACAACAATACTGCCCTCTTTAAGCTTTGCAACATCGCAAAGTTCATTACAAGCCTGTTTTGCTTGAGCATAAATTTCTTCATACATATATGTCAACTCCTTGATTGTGTTAAATTTCACTTAATTCTATTATAACATTTTTTTTGCAAAGTACAAGTTTTTAATGCAAATGACAGCAAAAGGCACAAAAATGTCAAAATGGTTCTTGAAATTTTAGCTATACGGGTGTACAATATAACCAGCAGATTTATTCTGATATTTTTGCAAAGGATGGTTATAATGAACAGATTTGTACTTAATGAAACATCATATCACGGAGCAGGAGCTATTAACTCCATTCCTGATGAAATAAACGGCAGAGGTTTTAAAAAGGTTCTTGTTGCTTCAGACCCTGACCTTGTAAAATTCGGAGTTACCAAAAAAGTTACTGATGTGCTTGAAAATGCAGGCATTGAATATACACTTTACTCGGATATCAAGCCGAACCCGACAATTGAAAATGTTCAGCACGGTGTTGAGGTGTTTAAGGAAAGCGGTGCTGATTGTATCGTTGCAATCGGCGGCGGTTCTTCAATGGATACAGCAAAGGCTGTCGGCATTATCATCAACAACCCCGAATTTGCCGATGTTCGTTCACTTGAGGGAGTTGCTCCCACAAAGAACAAGGCTGTGCCGATTATCGCAGTTCCCACAACGGCAGGTACTGCCGCAGAGGTAACAATCAACTATGTAATTACAGATGTTGAAAAGAACAGAAAGATGGTTTGCGTTGATGTTCACGATATTCCGGTAGTCGCAGTTGTTGACCCTGATATGATGTCAACAATGCCAAAGGGGCTTACTGCCGCAACAGGTATGGACGCACTTACTCACGCTATTGAGGGTTATATCACAAAGGGCGCATGGGAGCTTTCCGATATGTTCCACCTCAAAGCTATTGAAATTATCTCAAAGTCACTTCGTGGTGCTGTTGAGAATACTCCCGAGGGCAGAGAGGGTATGGCTCTCGGTCAGTATGTTGCAGGTATGGGTTTCTCGAATGTTGGTCTTGGCATTGTTCACTCAATGGCTCATCCGCTCGGTGCACTTTATGATACACCTCACGGTGTTGCAAACGCAATTATTCTCCCGACAGTTATGGAATACAATGCACCTGCAACAGGCGATAAGTATAAATACATTGCCGCTGCAATGGGTGTTGAGGGTACAGAAAATATGAGCGTTGAAGAGTATCGCAAGGCTGCAATTGATGCGGTAAAACAGCTCTCAAAGGATGTCGGTATTCCTGCTGACCTCAAAGAGATTGTAAAGCCTGAGGATATTCCGTTCCTTTCACAGTCTGCATATGATGACGCTTGCCGTCCCGGTAACCCGAGAGATACCAGCGTTGAAGAAATTGCAGAACTCTACAAGAGCCTATTATAATTTAATTCGATTTATTCTTTATTGTTCTCATATTCCTACCTAAAAGGTTTGCGGTCAATTTTGGTCGCAAGCCTTTTTTGCTTTGTTTACATTAATTTTTTAATGTGGTAAAATAAATGTTGATAGTTTCGGCAAAACGAAATTGCACAAGGTATTTTTTATATGATTGGAAGATGAAATTATGTGTGAAGTAACAATAAGACGGGCAAAATTTGCAGACATACCGCAGATTGACAGGCTCCTTTTTGAGGTTCACAAGGTTCACAGCGATATCCGCCCCGACCTTTTTACAGTCGGCGAGAAGAAATATACCGATGAAGAGCTTGAGCGAATAATTGTTGATGAGCAAAAGCCGATTTTTGTTGCAGAACTTAACGGAAAAGTAAAAGGATATGCTTTTTGTATTTTCAAGCAGGATCTTGAAAGCAAGTCAGTCACAAATATAAAAACCCTGTACATTGACGATTTGTGTATTGACGAGGATTCAAGGGGAACGCATATCGGCACAAAGCTGTATAATTATGTTATTGATTTTGCAAAGAACAGCGGTTGCTATAATGTTACGCTCAATGTGTGGGCAGGCAATGATAATGCAATAAAATTTTATGAGCATATCGGTTTTAAAGTTCAAAAAATCGGTATGGAAACAATTCTTTAAAAGAAATATGCAAAAAATTATGACCGCTCGATTGCGATAAATCAGGCGGTCTGTTTTGATTTACAAAAAAATTTCTGTATGGTACAATACAGTGTATGAATTTTCGGGTGTGGTGATAAAATGAAAAAAATTGCAGTCGGCATTTTGGCTCATGTGGATTCGGGAAAAACTACGCTTTCAGAGGCTCTGATGTACTCTTCCGGCAGCATAACAAAGCTTGGACGGGTTGACCACAGGGATTCGTTTCTTGACACTTTTTCGCTTGAGCGTGACCGCGGAATCACAATTTTTTCAAAACAGGCGGTTATGAAGTACAACAACACGGAATTTACTCTGCTTGACACCCCGGGTCATGTCGATTTTTCGGCAGAAGCAGAGCGTACACTTCAGGTGCTTGACTACGCAATTCTTGTAATCAGCGGAACTGACGGTGTTCAGAGTCACACCTGCACACTTTGGAAACTGCTCAAAAAGTACGATGTGCCGTGTTTTATCTTCGTCAACAAAATGGATCTTGACGGTGCGGACAAGCTTTCCGTTATGGCACAACTGCGTACAGGGCTTGACGAAAACTGCGTTGATTTTACCTATCCGAACTCCGACGGCTTTCGTGAAAGTGTTGCCGTTTGTGATGAAAAAATTCTTGAAAAATATTATGAAACAGATGCCGTTGAAAAGTCTGACATAATAGGTGCGATTAAGGAACGCAAAATCTTTCCTTGTATGTTCGGTTCGGCACTCAAACTTGATGGTGTAAAGGCATTTTTGAATCTGCTTGACGAATACACGGTTATGCCCTCTTACGGTGCTGAGTTCGGTGCAAAGGTCTATAAAATTGCAGAGGACAATCAGGGCAACCGCCTTACATTTATGAAAATCACGGGCGGAAGTCTTAAAGTGCGTGAAATTCTCCAAAGCGAAAAAAATACCAATGCCGAAAAGGTAAACAGAATAAGAATTTATTCAGGCGAGAAATTCACAGCCGTTGAGGAGGCTGTTGCAGGAACCGTTTGTGCGGTAACGGGAATAACATTCACTTCATCGGGTGACGGCTTGGGTGTTGAGAAAAATTCCGGAGTTCCCGTACTCGAACCTGTTCTGACTTACAAGGTTGAATTAGAGGATGGAACAGACGCCCACACGGCTCTCACAAAGCTGAAAATGCTTGAAAACGAAGATCCTCAGCTAAATGTTGTGTGGAACAGCAGACTCGGTGAAATCCACATCCGCCTTATGGGTGAAATTCAGCTTGAGGTGCTGAGGTGCATAATAAAAGAGCGTTTCGGTATGAATGTATCGTTCAGCACAGGCAGTATAATCTATAAAGAAACAATAGAAAACACGGTTGAGGGTGTCGGACATTTTGAGCCGTTAAGACACTATGCAGAGGTTCACCTCCTTTTGAAACCCGCAAAGCGTGGCAGCGGAATTACAATAAATTCCCGCTGCAAAGAGGACTTGCTCGACCGCAACTGGCAAAGGTTGATTCTTACTCACCTCTGTGAAAAAACACATCTCGGTGTGCTGACAGGCTCGCCGATTACAGATATTGAAATCACGCTTGTTTCGGGAAAAGCTCACGCAAAGCATACCGAGGGCGGAGATTTCAGACAGGCAACCTACCGCGCCGTAAGACAGGGACTGCGCTCGGCAAAGAGCATTCTGCTTGAGCCTGTTTATGATTTTACGCTTGAAGTGCCTAACGAAAATGTGGGACGGGCAATGTCAGATATTCAGCGGATGAGCGGTACTTTCAATTCTCCCGAAGCCAAGGGAGAAAATTCCGTTCTCACGGGTACTGCACCCGTGTCCGAAATGGACAACTACACAAAAGAAGTTATGCAGTACACTCACGGCAGAGGCAGACTTTCGTGCAGTCTTAAAGGCTATGAGCCGTGCCACAACAGCGATGAAGTTATTGCACAAATCGGCTACGATTGCGATGCCGATGTTGACAATCCGTGCGGTTCTGTGTTCTGTTCTCACGGAGCAGGCTACAATGTGCCGTGGAATGAGGTCGGCGAGCATATGCATCTGCCGAGTATTCTCGATGCTCCGAAAGACGATGAAATCGGCACAAACAGCGAAAACGCTTTTGCAAAGTGCAAAACTCAGGACGATATTTTTGCTCTCGACAAGGAGCTTATGCAGATTTTTGAACAGACCTACGGTCCTGTGACACGCAGAAAACACGCTCCCGAAAAGCGTCATGTCAAGGCGGTTTCGTCTATTGACAAGGCAGCTGAAAAGTATAAAAAGTCCCCCGTGTATGACGGCACGGAGTATCTGCTCGTTGACGGCTACAATGTTATTTTTGCGTGGGAACACCTCAAAGAGCTTTCCGAAAGAAGTCTTGACGGTGCAAGGCACGCTCTGATAAACATTCTCTGCAACTATCAGGGCTACAGCAAGTGCAACCTTATTCTTGTGTTTGATGCGTACAAGGTAAAGGGCGAACACAGAGAGGTTGAAACCGTGAATAATATCAGCATTGTATATACCAAAGAGGCAGAAACCGCCGATATGTTCATTGAGAAAACCTCTCACAAGCTTGCCAAAACCAACAAGGTGCGTGTTGTAACATCCGACGCACTCGAACAGATGATAATTCTGGGCAACGGTGCGTTGCGTGTTTCATCAAGAGCATTTTTAGAAGAAGTCAGACAAGCCGAAAATGAAATCAGAGAAATAATAAATTCTTCAAACAAATTAAACAATAATATGAATTAGTTTATGGATAGCCTGTAGGGGCGTTCATTGGACGCCCGCCTTGATGATACATTTTGTTTATTTTCATATGTTTTGATGTGATGAAAACGGGGTATTGATTAGTAGCGGCGAACTGTGTTAGCCAATCATTTCGTGTGTAAACACGAAATGAACTAACAACGATTTCATCTTAATATTCTAATCGTTTTGGATAAAAATATTTATTAGGTCTTCGCAAAATACCCCATTACCATTTACAACAATATTGTAAGAAACATAATTACTTACATTATTCCGTTCGCGTTTACGGCTTTTTATCCTGCGTATTATATCCTTTCGGGCGAAAACCCACTGTTTAACATTGGTATGACGGTGTTAATCGCAATTGTGATGATGGTTGTTGGAGTGATTGTGTTGAACAGAGGCATTAGGTCTTATGAAAGTGCTGGTTCATAAATTTTATGTTGACTAAATAATTGATATATGATATGTTAGTAAATAAAAGGAGTGACTAAAGTGGAAATACAGAATTTATTTGCTCAAAGAATTGGTGGAAAAGAATTTGGAATAAATAATGAAGTTTATAAATTCGCTTTAATAAAGAAATGGAAGCAAGAAGCTGAGAAAAAGCATTCAAATAATTTTAAATTAATTGATATGGGAGTGGGTGAACCTGATTGGGCCGCTGATGATAAAGTTGTTGATATGTTATCTATTGAAGCAGGCAAACCCGAAAATAGATTCTATTCTGATAATGGAATTCCTGAATTTCAAAATGCAGCAATAAAATATATGGAGGAAGTTTTTGGTATATCAAACTTGACAATTAATAATGTAATTCACGGTATTGGTAGTAAACCAATTCTTGCAATGCTTCCTTCTTGTTTTATTAATCCTGGAGATTATGTGCTAAATACTATTCCTGGATACCCCGTCCTGGCAACTCATGCAAAATATTTGGGTGGGAAGATTTATGATTTGCCTCTTAAGGAGGAAAATAATTTTTATCCGGATTTTTCGGAAATCCCGAGGGAAGTTTTAGAAAAAACGAAATTATTATATATTAATTATCCTAATAATCCAACAGGACAAGTGGCAACAAAAGAATTCTTTGAAAATGTCGTAAAATTTGCCCAAAAGAATAACATTATTGTAATTCATGATGCGGCATATGCAGCGCTTACATATAATGATGTTAAACCTCTAAGTTTCTTATCGGTTGATGGAGCTATAGATGTAGGTGTAGAGATTCATTCTTTATCAAAAGCTTTTAATATGACTGGATGGAGATTAGGTTTTTTAGTCGGAAATGAAAAAATTGTTTCTGCATATGGTGTAGTCAAAGATAATACAGATTCGGGTCAATTTCGCGCGATACAGAAAGCAGGTGCTTTTGCTCTTAATAATAGATGGATTACAGAAAATACAGTTAATAAATATTCAAGAAGATTTAAAATGCTAATTGAAGCACTCAATGAAGTTGGATTTAATTGTGTAGAGCCAAAAGGTACTTTCTATTCTTATGTGAAAATTCCAACTGGAACAGAAGAAGGAGTTAAATTCAATACTGCATTAGAGGTTGCAAGATATATTTTATTAAATGCAAACATTTCAGTTGTTCCTTGGGATGATTGTGGACATTATTTAAGATTCTCTGTTACATTTTCAGCTACTCATCACGAGGAAAAAATAATAATTGATGAAATGAAAAATAGATTGAAAAGTTTAAAATTTGTATTTTGAGAATATATAATGTAAAATTGATTATAATTGTAGTAAAATTCAAGATCTATCTTTCATCTGCTGACCTTGCATATTATCTTGATGTTACAAACAGAGTTAACAAAAAACTTCTTGAGGTTGAATAATTTAATTAAAATAAATCAAGCCGACAGATACAATCATAATCTGTCGGCTTTGTTGTTTTTAATAATGTAAAATCAAATTTCTTCTTCCGTGTCATCATCGGGTTCATCGTAATCGTCACGGTCATTTCTGTGGCGTTTAAAGCTTGCGACTGCCGTACCGCCGGCGATAAGCAGAAGAATTATCGCAAAATCCGTAGGCATTGAACCGCCGTCCGATTCATCGGAGGTGGAGCTATTTTGTGTGTCTGTTTTGTCAGTTGCAAAAGCAAGGGTACTGCTCCAGAAAATCATCATAAGAGCAAGCAAAAACGATACAAATTTTTTCACGACAACACCTCCGCAATATCTACACGAATTATACCATTATAATTCCAAATTAGCAATATCAAATTCAGAATATCAAATCTGCAGTATATGTCAATGTTCACAGCAACTGTCCCTGTAGATTTTGTAGGGAAAGGGTTACACAATGAAGGAATTTTAATAAATAACAAAACAAGACAGCCGTAAACTGTCTTGTTTATATGTAATACTATTCGACTGCGTTGTTAATTGCCCTTATTCTGAGCAGTGAAACAATGCACAGAGTAACTTTTATCAACATTATGAAGATGAAAATTATGCTGTAAATATTGAATGTTTCAGCACCGCGAATTATGTCAAGAAGGGTATAAACTCCGTAAGCAACCATAATCATAAAAGTAACAGCAGATGATATAATAATCAATCCGTTTGCCATCGTGCTTTTACTGCGTATGGACTTGTAAACGAGATATACGGGCAATACCAACGATGCAATATCCATGATTTCAAAAATAACATATAAAACATAATTTCCTAACAAGCTTGAGAAAGATGCAAAGGTTGTAAAAAGAGTGTTGAAAATGAATAGGACCGGGTAGTCGCCGTGGATTGCCCAAAAAGAAGAATAATCAAAATTGAGTGAATAGTCGTATGTATAAAAATTCATACGGCTCATTACTTCAATGCAAATCGCAAACAACAGCAATATGCCGATGAGAACACTCTGCGTAATTCCTGTAACTTTAAGCATTTTATTTGTTTTCATAAAATCACCGCTTCGTTATTTACTGTAACTGATTTGATTTTTTAATCTGTTTTATCCGCAGTATTGAAACGGCAATCAATTCTATTTTTATCAGTATCACAATTATTAAAACTACTTGAACCAAAGTAAATTCGCCAAATCCACGGGCAAGTTCAAATAGGGTAGAGAAAAGACTCCGACATGCGGATAACAAAGTCAATGCCGAACCTGCAATAATCAATCCGTTTGCAACTATGTTTTTGCGGAATATTGACAGATAGCCTAAAATAACAGGCAAGGTTAACGCTGCAGCGGCAATAATCTGAAAAATTATTTTAAGAACATAAAGACGCATCAAACCTAAAAAATAAGCTATAGTTTCCGCAATGGAATTTATGAGGAAAAACGCTGAAGAATTATTCCGTAAATCCCAATAACCAATGCCCATATTTCTAAGAAAATCAAAAGTATAATCTTCACAATAGTATGTGTTATACATAAATACCACTTGAATCGAAATGGCAAGCAGTAACAGAGTTGCAATGAGTACACCTTGTATAATTCCTGTGTACTTGAGAGTTTTATTGCTTTTCATAATCTCACCGCCTTTTAATCTCTTTTAAGTGTTACAAAAATTAACCCAATTCTTACTATTAAATTGATTAGGTAAAATGCTAACAACAGTTCATTGTGACTGTAGAGAAACAAATACCCCAATGCAAAAAATAAGCCGTAAAATGATGACACAACTGTGTCGGGAATCATAAGAATAAGAATAATTGTATTTGCGGATTTTTTGTTTTTGAATACTGATTTGTATGTTAAAAACCAAAGCAGTGCAGGCATCAATATCATCACAAAGTTTTGAAACATAATTGCCTGTACGGTGTAGGGGTGGTCAAAATAGAACTCTATGAGATAAAGCGGAGTTATTGCAAACATAGGTGCATATATCGGCGGCTCGGATGTTATACAATGAATATTAAAACACACGATTGACCCTACAGTAAGCCACAATACAAAGAAAATCTGCCAAATTGCTGTCGTTTGATTTTTTGTAATTTCTTTCATAAAATCACCGCCTTTTGATAAACTACAATATTTATCTGTTCCTATTGTATTAGTATTATAACACAATATAGACAATTTTGCAATCCGAAATTAAACTGATTTATATTTTCATATGCTTTGTACAAGATGAGTTTAGTAAATCAGTTATATTGACCGTAGGTTTTGTTATTCTCAATAAATTTTAAAAATGACTTTTGTGCAAAATAAAACCCGACAGCCACACATTGTACCGTGTGACTGTCGGGGAGAGAAGGATTTGTATTAACTTTAAATCAGAATCCCGTTGCAATGGTCAATTTCATGTTGAATAATCTGTGCGGTAAAGTCTGAAAAACTGCGTTTTATCTGCTTGAAATTTTCGTTGAAATATTTTACTTTTATCGTTTTGTAACGAACGGTTTTGCGTTCACCCTCAAGTGAAAGACAACCCTCTTCGGTTTCAAACTCGCCGAACTTGCTTATAATTTCAGGGTTGAACATAACAAGATATTTTCCGTTGTCATTGACTGCGATTATCCTCTTTGTAATGCCAATCATATTAGCCGCCATACCTACACAACGCTCAAAATTTGCCCTGAGTGTGTCGAGCAAATCCTGCGCATTCTGCAAGTCTGCCTGTGTTGCGTCCTCCGACTTTCTCTGTAAAAACATAGGATCATGTACAATTTCTCTTACCATAACTCTGCCTCTTTCAGTTTCTAACCCGAGTATAACACATCGCAAAAGCGATTACAAGTTAAATTACATAATGTATCCTCATATAAATTACCGAGGTGGTTAGGTGAAATATCCGGAGTTATCGTGCAATGTTTATGCTGAGGTTGACGGTGAGAATGTTTTGCTGATTGAAATTGACAGAGAGGGCAGAGCAAAGGTTTATCATGAGAATTTAAGAATTGACGGGGTGCAGAAAATTTTTGAAGAAATCAACTGCAACATTGAAAGCTACATAAAATATTTCGGAACAAAATAAAATAGCACAAAATAAAACGCCCTCCGTTTGGAGAGCGTAATTCTGTGAATTTACAAATTATCAAAATTAATCTTCGTCATCGCTGTGGGCATGGTCATACAGCTTTTGAATATCATCGGGAAGATTGTTTGGGAGCATTTCGTTGATTCTGTCCTCGTTGCCGTCAGCAATGGCAGTATCGTAGTACCAGCACTTAAAGCGGAGCATATCAAGCGTCTTTTGAAGACGCTCAATTTCCTTTTCTACGGTTTTTTTCTGATTTTCAAAAAGTTCTCGCCTTTGCGGATAGGACGAACTGCCCTCGGCGCACCATTGCATAAATTTTCTTATTTCCCTGATTTCAAGTCCCGATTTTTTGAGGCAGTCAATTATGCGGAGTGTTTCAAGCTCTTTGTCGGAAAATCTGCGGATACCCGACACCCTCTCCATATGCGGAAAAAGTCCCTCTTTATCGTAGTAACGCAGGGTTGAAACAGGAACACCGCACATCTGAGATACCTGACCGATTGTGTACATAAAATCACTCCAAAACATTCTAAAAGGTCTTGACCTAAAGCCAAGTTTATCTGTTAATATAATCATACTGCATAATGATTTGGATGTCAATTGAATTGTTTTTTGAAATAAAAAATTAACGGAGCAGATTTTAATTTCTGCTCCGTGTTTGTTATTTGAATGAACGGGAAAATACGCTTGTCATATCTATATCATTTGTGGTCATGTTAAGTATTATCATTGCTACGGTCATTGCAACGATAAAAACCGAAAAGAATTTAAAGAACGACTCTGCTTTTGAAAATTTTTTAGCACCTTTAGTGTAAACAAAGGGTGATTTTACCATTTTTTCAGCCATTGCTGATTTTGAAATATAAAAGAAAAATCTTGATGCCATAATACCTAAGAATGCAATCATTATATTGTTCCACACATTTCCCGACTTCCCGAAAAAGCCCATAAACGGCATACAATAAAAGATGTATAACGCAATGATCAATAATAATGGTCTTAAAAAAGTTATGTTTGAAACGGTACAGTCAAAACCGAATACATTAGCTGTGCTAAGTAATATCAGAATAAACAAAAGCACTGTTATGACAATTCCGATTACACTTCCATTGGTAATGTTTATACCGCAATTTTGAAGTATGGCGACAAAAGTCAAAAAAATTGCTCCGATTCCAAAACACACAAAGTCAAAAATCATTAGTTGCTTTTTCATATAAATCTCCGTGTTTTAAAATATATGCTGAATATACCATATTTTTTGACATTATACAATACTATTGTTATTTAATTGGAATAAGTCACATATTGAACACTTTTTACTTGTTGAAATTGCATATAAAAGGAAAGCAAGGCACGAAATTGCACCTTGCTTTTGGGAAGATATATTAATGTAACTTGTTGTTTTGATTATTTCTTTTCGAGAACATTGAGGAAATCTTCAATTTCGGCAAGCCTTTCTTTTGCAAGATTCTTGCCGGCGTTATACGCCTCGTCAAGCACATCCGTGTTCATCTCAAATGATTTTACATACTTGTGTGACGGGCGGAGTACCATAAGTATGCCGTCCTCCTCAAGCTGTTTCATTCTTTTGCATTGCTCATTATAGCGGTCAAATCTCGTCATAAGAGCGTTGATGAGGTTCGGATAGTCCTTGTATTTTTTGTTGATTAAAAATTCAAACTTGCGATAGTCCGTGCAAGGCTCATTTTCGGGTTTTGTCAAAAGCACAAGCACACGGGAACAGCCCTGTTCAAACGCACGGTCAAAGGGAACAGCGTCGGCAATACTGCCGTCAACATACTTTCCGCCCTCAAATTCGCTTATCTGATAGAGAATAGGAACTGTGCAGGACGCTCTTACGGAGTCAAGCAATCGCTGTTCGCTTTTGTTCTCGGAAAAATATTTTGCCTTGCCTGTTACGCAGTCGGTTGCCACAAATTCGCAGTTTGTATCTGACGCAAAAAATGTATCGAAATCGAACGGATAGTCCTGATAAGGAAATCTGTAAATCATATTGTCAAGATCCATTGAAAGAAAACCGAGAACCGAAAAATCGCCTGTTCTGTGGGGCATAATAACCCTGCGGGAACGACCTTCCTGTTTTGCGGTAAAATCAAGGGCAACCTCAGCTCCCGCCGAAACTCCTGCAACATAGTCAAAGTGTATTTTGTTTTCAAGCAGACAGTCGGTTATACCGGCGGTAAAAATTCCTCGCCTTGCTCCGCCTTCAATTATCAGACCTGTCATAAGGACCTCCGTTGACTCAAAAAATTTTTGGTGCTATAATCAAACTGTTTTATGGGGTGATAGTATGGATGCTAATGTGACTGACCTTCGCATTGTAAAAACAAGAACCAATATAAAAAATTCGCTGATTGATTTGCTTGCCGAAAAAAATGTTTCCAAAATCACGGTGACTGAGCTTTCAGAAAAGGCGATGATTAACCGCAAAACCTTTTACCGCCATTATCACACGGTTCAGGATGTTGTCGATGATATCAATTACGATATGATCAACGATGTTATCAGCCATGCGAAAAAATCAGACCGTGACGGCAACAATCTTGTGAATCAGCTGAATTTTATCGGTATTTCCATTGTTGAAAATAAAGAACAGATAAATAAAATTCTGAAAAATTCTCCCGAGGTGTTCGGCTCGGGACGCTCTGTTGAGCTTTTGAAAAGATTTATCGAGGTTTCAATAAGACCTGTGCTTAATTTTAAAAATGAAACTAAACTCAAATACCTTGTTGAGTTTGTCGTTTCGGGATTCATCTCGGTTTATGTCCGTTGGTTCAATGACGGCTGTGCAGAAAGCTCCGAAAAGCTTGCAGACGCTGTCAACGAGTTCGTTCTCGGAGCATTGTCCGAATATGTTCGCCCGAAGAGCTGATTAACTCATTTTCCAATGAGCCTTAGTAATAGCCTCGAATCCTTTGGGGGAGAGAATAGGCTTTGAAATTTTTTTCATTGTTTCGTCGCAAAGGCAGCGGTTTTCGCAGAATTCCCTGCCTGCCTCCGTGATTGAATCAAGGTATGCTTTTCTCTGCCTTTCAGCTTTTTCTGCAATAAAAAGCTCGCCCTCGGGGCATTTTATCATTGTGTAATTGCCGTTACCGCAAATCAAATCAAGCTGTTTTATAAGTGCGGGATACATCGGTTCGGCACTCACATAGCCGCAAGTTGTAATAACCAAAAGCCTCTTTTCGTGCATTGCTTCATCACGCAGTTCATGGAAAGAGGCTTCTTTGTCCTCGGCAACATTTCCCGAATAGGGGAGCATATACGGCAGACATCTGTCGGTTAATGCTTTCATCTGTGACGGCATACCGAAAAAGTAGAGCGGAAAGCTCTCAATGATAATGTCGGCAGAATTAATCTTTTCGTAGATTTTCTGCATATCGTCCTTTATAACACATTCGCCGGGTGTTCTGCTCCAACACGAAAAGCAACCCATACACGGCTTGATTGTTTCCTTTTTAACCGTGATATATTCAACTTCCGTATCGGCTGAAAAGCCGTCAAGAAATGCTTTTGTAATATTGAGAGTATTGCTTTTTTCGCCTTTTGGACTACCGTTTAATACGAGAACCTTCATAATCACTCCTGTGACGGCTTGTAAACCGCATTTTTATCCATTGTGGTAAACAAAAGATTTCCTTTTGCTCTCACTTCACCGTCAACCTTGATGACACACGCAAATTCAAATGCCGACTTTGTTGACATTGTAACATTTACGCTGATAATAAGCGTGTCACCCGGAATAACGGGGCGGAGCATTTTGAAATCCTTAACCTTGAGAAGAACATACAACTTGTCCTCCTCAACGCTTTCGGGAGCAAATACAAGACTGCAAAGCTGTGCCGCAGATTCAATGAGCAATACTCCCGGCATAATCGGTGTGTCGGGAAAATGGCCTGCAAAATACGGCTCGTTCACCGACACATTTTTTATACCTGTTGCCGAAACATTCGGCTCAAGCTCGGTCACCCTCTCAATCATTTGAAAGGGTGGTCTTTGTTTTATTCTTTGATTGATTTCAAGCAGATTCATCATAAGCTGAGTCCTCCGTCAAGCACAAGCACCTGACCTGTCATATATGAAAAATCGTCACTGCAAAGCTGTCCGACTACATTAGCGACATCCTGAACTGTGCCGAATCTCTTTTCGGGAATAGCCTCAAGATACTTTTTCTGCAATTCTTCGGGAATGCCGTTCATCATTTCGGTTTCGATAAAACCGGGTGCAACTGCATTTACTCTGATTCCGTACTTTGCAAGTTCCTTTGCAAGCGTGTGAGTCATAGCGTTTACCGCACCCTTTGTAGCACTGTAAACCGACTGACCTTCAACTGCAAGAACAGAGCTTACGGAAGAAATGTTGATGATGATTCCGCTCTTTTTGCGGAGCATTTTAAGCGATGCCTGTCTTGCACAATTGAAATATCCTTTGATATTAATGTCAAGACTTCTTTCAAGCGACTCGTCTTTAATCATCAAAAGGTAAGCGTCGTCAACCACACCTGCGTTGTTGACAAGCACATCAATTCCGCCAAAGTCCTGCTGAATACTGCGGAACATATCCTTTACTTCGTCAATATCTGCCGTGTTTGCCTTGTAGGCAACGGCTTTTCTGCCGAGTGCTGTAATTTCGTCAACAGCCTTTTGAGCCATTTCTAAATTTGAATTGCAGTTCACGGCAATGTCATATCCAAGCTCTGCAAGCTTTAAAGCACAAGCCTTGCCAATGCCCCTTGATGAACCTGTTACAAGAGCGGTTTTGCTCATATTTACCTCCGATTTTTACGCTTTCTTCAGGATTACGGCAGAGTATGTTCCGCCCGCACCCATTGAAAGAGCAAGTCCGTATTCGTAATTTTTCTCGCTGTTAGAAAGAAGCTCAGCCGCATATGCCGCTGTCATTGCGCTTGCTGCGGCTCTTGCATTGCCGATTTCCTGCGATACATCATAGCATGGCATAAGCGTCTTGATAATCTTCCTGTCATCACAGCATACAAAGTCGATATTGTCTGCCTCAATGCCGGCATTCACACAAGCCTTTTCGATAACCTCAACAACAGCCTTGCTGTCAACCTCTGAGTTGTCATAAGATACAGGGCGGTGAGCCTGTGCATAACCCTTAATTTCTGCATACTTGCGTGCATTTCTGCCGTTTGCACTTTTCTCTGTTTCAAGAACGAGAGTTACAGAGCCCTCACCGAGCGGTTTTTCAAGCAATTCGGCCTTTGTATAGAGTTCAAGGTTTGTCTTTGTGTTTTCATCGGTACCTGCGGCAAGCATAACGCTTTCGTTGCCGTCTGCAAGAATATCGGCGGCATAGCAAATACTCTGCAGTCCTGCCTGATTGCCGTTTGCAACAGTTGCGTTGTAGCCCTTGATACCTGAAAAAATGCTCAGATAACCGCCTGCGGCATTGTAAACCGTATTCGGGAATGAAAAAGCACTGCCCTTTTCGGTACCTCTTGTGATTGCCTTTTTCTGGAAATCAACAATTTCGGTCATAGGGCCGTCAGCCGTGCCGATTACAATACCTGTTTTATATTCGTTGTCTTTGTCAATTTTAATGTCAGCGTCTGCAAGTGCGTCCATACCGCTCAAAAGCTGGAGCTGACTGAAACGGTCAAGCTTTCTGTAAAATGCAACCTTGATTCCGTGTTTGTCATAATCCTCGGAGGTAAGATTGCAGTTAAGGCTGTGTTCGTCAGTCCTTGTGCCTGTAAGCTTTGAAATGCCCGTAATGTAAATTTTTTCATTTTTACTGTTGTCGGGAATATCATGCTCGTTGTCCGAGAAAATGATGCTTGCGTTGTTGCCACCGAATGCAAATGAGTTTGACATTGCATAGTGAACATCTTTTGCGTGGCTCTTGTTCGGAATAAAGTCAATGTTGCCCGCCTTTTCGGAAAGCACCTTCAAATCCTCATCGGAGTAGCCGATTGTAGGCGGAACGAGGTTTTCTTTTATTGCTTTTACGGAAAATACAGCCTCAATTGAGCCTGCCGCACCGAGGCAATGACCTGTCATAGATTTTGTTGAGCTGACAGAAAGGTGGTCGTTGCCGTCAAAAAGTGTGTGAAGTGAAAGAAATTCAGCCTCGTCATTTTTGGCAGTACCCGTTCCGTGTGCGTTTATGTAGTCGATATCGTCAAAACTAAGAGCAGAGCTTTCAACAGCTCTTCTGATTGCACTCATCTGACCTTCACCGTCGGGACGGGGAGCGGTAATGTGGTAAGCGTCACTGCTTACACCCGAACCGAGAATTTCACAGTAAATCTTTGCGCCTCGTTCAACAGCGTGTTCGTAGCTTTCGATTACAAGAATACCCGAACCCTCACCGAGCGTGATACCTGTGCTGTGATTGAACGGGGAACAGGCGTTTTCGTCAAGTGCATGGAGAGCGTGGAAACCGCTGAATGCAAGTGAAGAAAAGCTGTCCGAACCGCCTGCAATGAACACATCACCCTTGCCCTCACGGATAAGGTCACAGGCATAGCCGATGCTCATTGTGCCTGCCGCACAAGCGTTGACGATGTTTGCGGTAATGCCCTCAAGTCCGAAATGAGCGGAAACATTGTTGGCAATTGCCGAAGCACCCATTTTGAAAATATCTTCTTTTTTACCGCCGTCACCCTTGATTTCGTCTGTGTAATATTTGTCAATGCTTGCCGCACCGCCTACACAACTGCCAAGAATAACACCGATGTTTTTTTCGGATGCGTCAATGTTTGCATCTTCAAAAGCCTCGTTTGCGGCATGAATACAGAGAAGGGAAGAACGGTCATAGTTTTCGGGAGAAAGCTCTGACGATGCCTTGTCAACCTCTGCACCCTTATGTGCATAACAGTTTGAGGTGTCAACCGACTTAACCTCATCAATGCCGGAGTGACCGAGTGTTACGGCATCCCAGCAATCCTTTACATTGTCACCGACGCCGCAGATAAGTCCGAGTCCCGTGACAACACATCTCTTTTTGTCAGCCATATTAACCCTGCTTGCTTTCTACATATTCTGTAAGTGCTCTGATTGATTGGAAGTGTTCACGGTCGGCGCCTGTCATATCAATACCGAAAAGTGTGTCGATGCCTGCAACGATTTCGATTGAGTCGATTGAGTCAAGACCGATTTCGTCACCGAAAAGTTCTGAATCGTATGTAAGAATGTTTTCGGGAATTCTAAGGTTTTCTACGAGCATTTCCTTAATCTGATCTGCAATAGCATTATTCATTTTAATTACCTCACTTAAAAATTTGATTTTTTGATTTTATTATAAATTTTCCGAAGAAAAATCTTCTTTGTAATAAACCTTGCCTTTGCCGTATTTTTCTTCAAGCTCAAGATAAAGCTTTTTGACCTGCTTTTCGGCTTCGGCACTTATTTCTTTTGCATATTTTGAGCAGCGAACATTTTCGGGACATTCTGATTTTATCGGATTGCCGATTAAAATTTTCTGCCTTTTTCCGAAAAGAATTTTATACTCACCCAAAGATGCAATAGGGATTATGTCAAGACCTTTTTTTGCTGCAAGCAATGCCGCACCGGGCTTGAACGGGAGCATTTTGCCCTCTCTTGCAATTCCGCCCTCGGGGAAGATAAGCATTGAATATCCGTTTTCAACCGCACCCTCACTTTGCGCATACCAGTTTGTGTCCATGGTGTCAAAGTCAACGGGAATGCTGCGGCAAATTCGGATAAACGAGCCTGTTCCGCTCTTGTCGTACCAGCTTTTTTTAACAAGCATATACGGCTTGTATCTGCTGAGTACAGAGCTTATCACAACTCCGTCAAAGTGGTGAGTGTGGTTGCATACAAACACAACAGGCTTGCCCTTGAGGCTCTTTTTAAGGCTCTTGTCCTTCCATTCAACCTTTGGGCGAATAAGAAGATGCACAAGACCTTTTACAAATTTTATGAATGCAAGCTGTCCTGCATTTTTATGATAATTGTACTCCATACTCTTTACCCTCGTTTTCTTAAAATATTATATTTTTATTTTAAAAAATTTCAACGGTCAAATAAATTTTGCGTGTGTCTTATGCAACATTTTGTCGAATTTTGTGGCATAAAATATATGGGAATTATTATGGAATATTTTTCTTTTTAGCTTTTTTACAAATGTTGACGGCTGTTGTTTATGGTGATATAATCATAGAAAAGAATTTTGCCTTTGAATCAAGGTAAACAAAGGAGAAACCTATGAAAAAAGTAATTTTAACAGGTGACCGTCCTACGGGCAGACTTCATGTCGGTCACTATGCAGGTTCGCTCAAGGAGAGAGTAAAGCTCCAGAATTCGGGCGAATATGATGATATATACATTATGATTGCAGACGCTCAGGCTCTTACCGACAATGCCGAGCATCCCGAAAAGGTAAGACAGAATATTTTGCAGGTTGCGCTCGACTACCTTGCCTGCGGAATAGATCCGAACAAGTCAACAATTTTTGTTCAGTCAATGATTCCCGAGCTAACAGAGCTTACTTTCTATTATATGAACCTCGTAACAGTGTCCCGTGTTCAGCGCAACCCCACCGTTAAGGCTGAAATTCAGATGCGTAATTTTGAGGCAAGCATTCCTGTGGGATTTTTCTGTTATCCAATCAGTCAGGCGGCTGATATCACGGCATTCCGTGCAACTGCCGTTCCTGTCGGCGAGGATCAGCTTCCGATGCTTGAACAATGCAAGGAGATTGTTCACAAGTTCAATTCCGTTTACGGCGAAACTCTTACGGAACCGCAGATTATTCTTCCGAGCAACAAGGCTTGTCTGCGACTGCCCGGTATTGACGGCAAGGCAAAGATGAGCAAATCCCTCGGCAACTGCATTTATCTTGCAGAAGAACCCGAGGATATCAAGAAAAAGGTTATGTCAATGTTTACCGACCCGAATCATCTTCGTGTTGAGGATCCCGGCAAGGTTGAGGGCAATCCCGTGTTTATCTATCTTGACGCATTCTGCCGTGACGAGCATTTTGCGGAATTTTGGAATGATTACAGCTGTCTTGACGAACTCAAGGCCCATTATCAGCGTGGCGGACTCGGTGATGTCAAGGTTAAGAAATTCCTTAACAATGTTATGCAGGAGGAGCTTCGTCCTATTCGTGAACGCAGAAAAGAATGGGAAAATCATCTTCCCGATGTTCTCGATATTCTCAAAGAGGGCAGTAAGGTTGCAAAGGAAACTGCCGCAAAAACACTTGAGGATGTCCGTCATTCTATGAGAATCGATTATTTTACAGACAATAATCTTCTTAAATAATTTAAAATTCAATATGTAAAATACAGGTCGGAAGGACAGAAATCAAAAATTCTGTCTTTCCGATTTTTCTTATGAAAAAATTATTGTGAATTGACTCAAAATTGTTGAAAAAATAAAAATATTATGCTATTATTGCGTTGAAAACACCCCGTTTTAAGGAGAATACATTATGATTGACGCAAGAAAACATACGCTTGATTCTGTTAAAAAGCTGACCGATTACAGCGATTTTAACCTTTATAAAATGGATATATGCTACGATTACAGCATTGATAAAATCATTGACAGAGGGATTTTTGATGATGAGTCGGCTCTCGGTGCAATTGTGCAGGAGGTTCTGCCCGATTATCCCGTCAATCTTAAAATGCCGAATTTCGGGTGCAGTGCCTTTACAATGAAAAATCCCGACAGCGTAATGATGGGGCGAAACTATGATTTCAAGAACGACACCTCGTCAATGCTTGTGTACTGTTCTCCAAAGGACGGTTACAGGTCGGTTGCGTTTGCGGCACTTGATAATGTGAATGCCAACAATCCCGAGCTGAGTGATGAAACAAGGCTTGCAGCCTTGCTCTCGCCGTTTATCAGCCTTGACGGAATCAATGAAAAGGGCGTGTCAATCGCAGTGCTCACACTTGACAGCAAGCCCGTCCGTCAGCAAAGCGGAAAGCCCGTTATCGCCACAACGCTTGCAATCCGTCTTATACTTGACAGAGCTTCGTCAACCGAAGAGGCGGTTACACTTTTTGAAAAATACGATATGTTCGCCTCAAGCGGAAGAGATTATCACTTTTATGTTACCGACGCAAGTGGTGACGGTCGTGTTATTGAGTACGATTGCAACAGCGATGACCGAAAACTTGTTGTTACAAAATCGCCTGCCGTTACAAACTTTTTCGTAATGTACAAAAATTTTGTAAAGCCTTATCAGAAAAACGGAGTTTACGGTCACGGCAGAGAGCGGTATGATAAGATAATCAATATTCTTGAAAAGAATAATAGCTATACAAAAGAAACAGCGTGGGATGCTCTTGTTTCGGCATCTCAAGCACCGAATCCGAACGACATAACAAGCAATACTCAATGGTCGATTGTTTATGATAACACAAATCTTACCGCAGATATTTCAATCCGCCGAGATTGGAACACGGTGACAAAATATTCGCTAAAAGAAAATAAAATTATGGAATAAAAAAATAGGGAAGAAGCCGAAATGGTTTCTTCCCTTTAATAATGTTTAAATTCAGTTTTGACTGTGTAACATAACATCCGCCTTAAAAATTCCGTTCTCATGCGAAAACCTGCAATAACCGCCGCTTTTTTCGGCAATTCTGCGTATCGACTGAGTTCCGATTCCGTCACCGTTTCGCTTTGATGAGCCGAAAATACCGTTTTTTTCGGTAATATCGCCGTTGAAAGCATTCTCCACGGAAACAAGAATAATGCTGTCCGAATGAGGATGAGCATACATACTTATCCACCGTTTATTTCTGTCAAGCTTCATGCTCGCCTCAAATGCATTTTCAAGCAAATTTGCGATTACAAGGCAGATATCGGATTCCGAAACTGTCAAGTTTTCGGGAATGTCAATTTTAAGTTTGAGCGGAATACCGTTGCCCTTGCATTTTGAATAATAATGCCCGATAATCGCATTAACAGCGTGATTTTTACAGAGTACAAGCTCTGTATCGGGAATATTCTGCGATGCTGACGAAAGGTATTTTTCAAGTTCTTCCCAGTTCTTTTGCTCGGCAAGAGCATTAAGTACGGCAAAGTGATGTCGCATATCATGCCGTGCCTGACGGGTTTCTTCAATAGCGCCTTTTAATGCGTCATACTGCGCCCTATGCATATTTAAAAATTGATTTTCCTGAGCAAGCTTGTTATTGCGGTTCAGGCTTTTTGCTATAAAATACAACAGTGCATAGAAAATAAGCAACAGCACAAGAAGTGATACGCTGATAACAATGTAACCCTGCATAATTCTTCCTGTATGGAGAATGTTAGGATTCCATGGGATTATAAAAAAGTTGAGCAAGATGAATATTATCGGTAAAATCCAGAATACATACCATGTCTGGGCAATGTTTTCATCATCGAGCAGTTCACTCACACCGTGTGTTGCAGGGTACCATGCAAGAATTACAAACATCCAGCATAGAATATTGAACAGCACAGCCGATTTAATTTCAAACCACGGCGTTGTGTTCTGCGGAAATGTTATCGAATCAACCGCCCGTGTAATGCTCGCAATGCAGGCAAACACTCCGCATACCGCAAGTAACACACTCGCCGATTTCCACACGGATGTTTTGAGTGAACAACAGTATGCTGCCGAAAGAGCAAGCACTATCGGTATTGCAAACACAAATGATTTAAGCTTAAGACTGTAACAAACAAAACCGCACAATGCGCAAAGGCATATAAGCGATGAAATCAATATTGGAAACAGCCTGAGTCTTGATACCTTGAGATGTTTTTTTATCGGGAAATATGCAAGAACAGTCCCCGGTATTATTGCGCCGAGTTCAATCATCGGGGAGAGAACATTTGTCAATGCAAATCCCTCCTGCCGAAAATATATTCGCCAAAGGTGCTTTTTGCGCTTTTTACAAGACTTCGACTTATGGAGATTTTTTCACCGTTGTCAAGAACAAATTCATTGCCGTTCATATCTTTGATATGCTCAAGATTTACTATAACGCCACGGCTGCACACAAAGAAATTATCTCCGTCATCAAACAGCCTTACAAATTCGGCAAATGTACTGCGCACAGACTTTTCGGATTTGTCCGTACAATGAATATGTATGCAGTGCTTAAAATGCTCGGCATACAAAATGTCGCAAAGCTTTATACGCAACGAGTCACTTGCAGAGGGTATTTCAATGTATTTTTCTTCAACGGAAATTTTCTGCGAAATCTCATCGAGCAACATATCAAGCTCTTCATCGCTGTACGGCTTTACAAGATAATGCAATGCCCGAACCCTAAACCCATCAAGCGCATGGTCGGTTGATGTGGTGGTAAAGACAAGAAGACAGTCCCTGTCAAACTTCCTCAGCTTTTGTGCCGCATCAATTCCGTTTTCCTTTTTCATATATATATCCATAAAAACAAGGTCAAATCTGTTCTGCATTGCCTCATTCAGAAAATCCGTTCCGCTGTTATATTCGCAAATTTCAATATCATATGACCTTGAAAATGAGCTTTGAGAAAGCCTTTTGCAAAGCTCGCTCCGTTCATTTTCGCAATCATCAACTATTGCAATCCTCATACCGTACCTCCTGCATAATTATCACTCTTATTGTATCACATAATATCGCAAATAGTGACTTTAATTTGCATTCCGTGCCAAAATTTTTCACTTTGTGCCAAATGTATGGACTAAATGACAATTATTTATTATAATTCAGCTTAAACAAAAAAATCATGAACGGCTAAAAAAACGGAGGAAATATTCTATGATTAACAAAAAGAAAACGGGACTTTGCCTTGCTTTGGCGGCAACATTGATTGCCTCGTCTGCACTTTGCGGATGTCAGCAGAGCGACAGCAGTACATCCGCAAAATTCAACAGCGATATAAAGGACGCGTCAAAATATACGGCTGACGAAAACGCGCAGGTGTATAAGACACTTGACTTTTCCGATGAACAGGAAAAGGAATTTGCAAAAAAGGGCTTTATAACTGCACCCGACAAACTCGAAATCAAAACCGAGAACGGAACTGTTGCATGGAGTCAGTCGGCATATGATTTTATCAGAAACTCATCAACTCCCGACAGTGCAAACCCGAGCCTTTGGAGAAACACGGAGCTTAACTCGCTCTACGGACTTTTTGAAGTTGTTGACGGTGTTTATCAGGTCAGAGGATACGATGTTGCCAATGTAACCTTTGTAAAGAGCGACAACGGCTGGATTGTTTTTGACTGTACAACAAGCTCCGAAACTGCAAAGGCGGCGCTTGAACTTCTTGAATCAAAGTTCGGCAAGGCGCATATTGCCGCTGTTGTTGTAAGCCACGCTCACATTGACCACTACGGCGGTATTGGCGGACTTATTGACGAAAAGGATGTTGCCGATTCATCACTTCCGCTTGACGAGCAGATTAAGTCCGGCAAAACGCTCATTATCGTTCCCGAAGGCTACGAAAAGGCTGTTATGGAAGAAAATGTTTTTGCAGGAAACGCAATGAAACGCAGAACCAACTTTCAGTACGGATCATTGCTTGATAAGGGCGGTAAGGGCAGTTTGTCGGTAGGTATCGGTCTTACCCCTTCAAGCGGCACAACAACATACATTTCACCGTCTTATGAGGTAAAGAAAGCTACCGAAACCATCAAGGTTGACGGTGTTGAAATGGTGTTCCAGCTTACTCCCGACACAGAATCGCCTGCCGAGATGAACACCTATGTTCCAAAATACAAGGCTTTGTGGATGGCTGAAAACTGCACGGGAACAATGCACAATCTTTACACACTTCGAGGCGCAGAGGTTCGTGACGGCAATGCGTGGGCGCAGTACATTATGGAGGCAAAGGAGCTTTTCGGAGATAAAGCCGAAGTAGTTTTCCAGGCGCACAACTGGCCGCATTGGGGCAACGATGTAATCAATGACTATATGGCGAACACAGCTTCTGTTTATAAGTATATCTTTTCACAGACGCTTATGTACATCAATCAGGGCTATACATCAACCGAAATTGCCAACATGATTGAACTCCCCGATGAACTCAACAAGGTTTGGTACACACGCCAGTATTACGGAACTCTCAAGCACAATGTAAAAGCAGTTTATCAGAAATATATGGGTTGGTATGACGAAAACCCGATACATCTTGATGAGCTTGAACCGACAGAATATTCAAAGAAGCTTGTAGAGTATCTCGGCGACACAGACAAGGTTCTTGAAATGGCTAAAAAAGACTTTGACAAGGGAGAGTATCAGTGGGTTGCACAGATTACAAACACACTTGTATATGCAGATCCCGAAAATAAGGATGCCCGCTATCTTTGCGCAGACGCACTCGAACAGCTCGGCTATCAGGCTGAAAGCGGTGCATGGAGAAACGCTTATCTTACAGGTGCTTATGAGCTTCGTAACGGTACAAAAAATTATCCGAATTCCGAAGGTTCAGGTGCAACAGCTCTCGGTATGAGTACCGAAACAATGTTGGATTATCTCGGAATCTGTCTTGACGAAAAGAAGCTTGAAGATCAGAACCTTATAATCAATCTTGAAGTGACCGATAAAAACGCAAAATATCTTCTTCGCATAAATCACGGTGTGCTTATCTATTCACAGGAAAAGTGGAGCGATAAGGCTGATGCAACAATCAAAACCAAGAGCGCAGGTATTCTCGGCATTGCACAGAACAATCAGAAACTTATGGACGCCAGCATTGAAAAGGTTGAGGGCAACAGTGACATCATCAAAACCCTTACATCAAGCGTTGCCGAATTCCCGCTGTATTTCAATATTATTGAACCCTAATTAAAGTATGAGGTGACTATGAAAGTATTTAATTGTATTTTCGGCATATTGTCGATAATAGGCGCAATTTATTGTATGTTCTATCCGGGACTTACCTTCCTTAATACCGGTTGGATAGTGACAATTCTTCTCGGAGTATGGGGAATATGCTCCGTGATTGACTACTTTGCAAAACGCAAAAAGGCAAAGGCTGAACAGAGTGAAGCGATAATGGGAACACTCGGTCTTGTTGTCGGCATTGCAGCGGCAGTAATTTCAATTCTTGCTATGTTTATGCCGGGCATAAGACTTATGTTTGATGTTATCATTCTCTGCATTTTCTCAGGCTGGCTTGTAGTGGACGGTATCTCGTCCGTTGCAATGTCATTCAAGGTCAAAAAAGCATCTTCCTCAGGTGCATGGCTTATTCCGCTTTTCTGCGGAATACTCGTCATAATCGGCGGTATCTACGGATTTTTCCACCTTATATTTGCCGCACAGACAATCGGATTTATGATTGGTGTCCTTTTGTCAATCTACGGTGTAAAGCTTATTCTTTCGGCATTTGAAAAGCCGAGCGTGTAAGATACCTATCTTGTTTTCTTCTCTTTTTAAGAAAAGTATGATAACCCCAAAATCCCGAACCTTCAGAGTATTGTATCTTTGAGGGTTCGGGGCTTTATGAGGAATCAAAACATAGGTGTCATTTTTCTGTTTGATGCATAAAATATCAGTGTAGAAATTTTCCGTTAAATTTTATTATTAAAATGCAAATTCAGTATTGACAAATGAATTTTATTATGATAAAATAATGCCTGTTGAGTGACATTGCTCAGTATTCGGCGACATAGCCAAGTGGTAAGGCACGAGTCTGCAAAACTCTGACGCCCCGGTTCAAATCCGGGTGTCGCCTCCAAAACGGAAAGCACTTCTTAACGGGAGTGCTTTCCGATTATAAAAATGTGGGAGCATAGCTCAGCTGGGAGAGCATCTGCCTTACAAGCAGAGGGTCACA
>OGDN01000775.1_pt1 | contig 60756 bp, 53 predicted proteins | sample 1570271 | NCBI WGS metagenome assembly OGDN01 (sample SAMEA4384481, study PRJEB24528) | human gut metagenome | reverse complement strand
AAGGGAAAGCCCGCGGTTTGTGGTCTGGCAAGGAAAAAACGCCGCCCGGGTCAAAGGGAAAGCCGAGGGAGTGTGGTCTGGCAAGCAAAACCGCCGCCTGGGTCAAAGAAACTCCGCCCCGAAAAGTAATTAATAAAAAAATGAAAGAAAATGAAAGAAAATGAAAGAAAATGATTGACGGTGGAAGAAAGTGGCGTTATAATAACAATAACAAAAACGAAATGATCCACGAAAGGAGTGGTGAAAGTGCTGACAGAAGAGCGCTTGCAAGGTATTTGGCGGATTGTGACGGAAAAAGGAAGTGCATCGATTCAGGAACTGATGGATGCGCTGAATATTTCAGAATCCACCGTCCGGCGAGATCTTGCCGTATTGGATGAACAGGGGCGAATCCAGAAAGTCCGCGGCGGGGCGATGGTTGTCGGAGATGCTTACAGCACGAAGGAAGACAGTGTGACCCAGAAAAAGGATAAAAATCTTGCGGAAAAGAGAGAAATTGCAAAATATGCGGCTTCGTTGATCAAAGAAGATGATTTTGTCTATCTGGATGCGGGAACGACGACAGAATTGATGATTGATTACCTGACAACGAAGCAAACTGTATTTGTAACCAATGCGGTGGCGCATGCAAGAAAACTTTCACAGGCAGGATATACAACATTTATTCTTGGCGGCGAGCTGAAGGCGACGACGGAAGCAATCATTGGACCCGAAGCGGTAGAAAGTCTTCGTAAATATAATTTTACAAAAGGCTTTTGGGGAGCGAACGGAGTTCACCGGAAAAATGGATTTACGACACCGGATCCGAAAGAAGCGAAAGTAAAGCAGACGGCGATGGAACACTGTGCCAAACGATATATTTTGAGTGATGCGAGTAAATTTTCTCAGATCTCATGTGTAAAATTTGCGGATTTTGCAAATGCTTGTATCATAACAACAAAAGTAAGTGATCCGGTATTTGCAGAATGCGATAATATCATAGAAGTGCAGGGAGGTGAAGCAAAATGATCTATACCGTTACCTTAAATCCATCTTTGGATTACATCATTGATGTCAAACATTTTGAACCGGGGATGGTAAACCGGACAACGGCAGAAAAGATTTTTGCCGGAGGAAAAGGAATCAACGTATCCATGGTGCTTAAAAATCTTGGATTTGACAGCACAGCACTCGGATTTCTGGCTGGGTTTACCGGCAAAGAGATTGAACGACAGTTGGAAGGAAAAGGAATTTCCACCGACTTTATCTGCTTGGAGGACGGGATTTCCCGAATCAATATGAAGATCCGCTCGGAAGTGGAAAGCGAGATCAATGGCTTAGGACCTGAGATTTCATCGGAAGCAATCAAAAAAATGTTTGACCGATTGGACGAATTGCAGGAAGGCGATATTTTGGTTCTTGCGGGAAGCATTCCGGCGAGTATGCCGGAGTCGATGTACCGCGATATTATGAAAAGACTGGCTGACCGGAAATTGAAAATTGCCGTTGATGCGACGAAGAGTCTGCTGCTCAATGTACTGCCGTTTCATCCATTTGTCATTAAACCAAACAACCACGAATTGGGAGAATTGTTTAATGTCAAAATCAAGAGCAAAGACCAGGCAGTAGAATATGCAAAGAAACTTCAGGAGATGGGAGCACAGAATGTCATTGTTTCGATGGCAGGGGAAGGCGCCGTGTTTGTAGGAGATGACGGAAGCGTATTTCAGAGCGAGGCACCAAAAGGAACCGTGGTAAATTCCGTGGGTGCGGGAGATTCCATGGTGGCAGGATTTTTAGCCGGGTATCTCGGAGAAGGAGATTACAAAGAGGCATTTAAACTGGGTGTTTGTACCGGAAGTGCCAGTGCATTTTCCGAGCAGCTGGCGACGAGAGAACAGGTAGATGCGATTCGAAATACCCATCATTTCCAATTTTAATACACGTGAGTGTAGCGAAGAAAGGAGCGAAACGATATGAAGATTATTGATTTATTGGATGACAAAAGCATTCGTTTGAACGCAGAAGTCCACAGTAAAAAAGAAGCACTGGACACACTGGTTGATTTGATGGATGCGAGTGGAAAACTGAACGATATCGAAACTTATCGCAAAGGGGTTTACGCAAGAGAGGAAGAAGGTTCGACCGGAATCGGAGAAGGAATTGCCATTCCTCATTGTAAATCCGCAGCGGTAAATCAGGCAGGTTTGGCGGCAATGGTTGCACCAAAAGGAGTGGAGTTTGATTCACTGGATGGTGAACCGGCGAATCTTTTTTTCCTAATCGCGGCACCGGATACCGCGGACAATGTACATTTGGATGTGCTCAGCCATTTGTCCGTATTATTGATGGATCCGGATTTTACCGGAAAACTGCGGGAAGCAGAGACAGTAGAAGAATTTAAGAAAGTCATTGAAATGGCGGAAAATGAGCCGGAAGAAGAAAAAGAGCAGACGGAAGTCGATGCGAATGTGCCATATGTATTGGCGGTGACAGGATGCCCGACCGGAATCGCACACACGTACATGGCGGCAGAAGCTCTGGAGCGCAAAGCAGAAGAACTTGGTTATCAGATCAAGGTAGAGACGCGAGGTTCAAGCGGAGCAAAAAATGTACTTACGGCAGAAGAAATCGCGAAAGCAGACGGAATTATCGTGGCTGCGGACACAAAAGTACCGATGGAACGTTTTGACGGAAAACCGGTCATTATTACAAAAGTAGCGGATGGTATCAATAAACCGGAAGAATTGATCCGAAAGATCGTGGACAAGCAGGCACCGGTTTATAAAAGTGAGGAAGCGCAGGAAACGGTTTCGGAAAACACAGAGAAGAAAGGAATCGGACATGCAGTGTACCAGCATCTGATGAGTGGAGTTTCTCACATGTTACCATTTGTTATCGGTGGTGGTATCATGATGGCAATCGCCTTTTTGATCGATACTCTTTGTGGATACGGTTCGACCGGTGGAGCGAATTTTGGAAGCTGTACCCCACTTTCCGCATTGTTTAAATACATCGGTGGACTTGCGATGGGGCTGATGGTGCCGGTCCTTTCCGGATACATCGCCTATTCGATTGCTGACCGACCGGGTCTTGCCGTAGGATTTACTGGCGGACTTTTGGCAGCAAACGGAAATGCGATACTGGGAAGTTATGTATTTGCCGATAAGGTTGGCGACCTAGGAGGATTTTCCAAATTTGTTGCACAGTTTGCTTTTGTCGGCAAAAACGGTGGAAATACGGTATCCGGTTTCCTTGGCGGTATCGTAGCCGGATTTTTAGCCGGATTTATCGTACTTGGATTGAAGAAATTGTGTGAAAAATTACCGGATTCATTGGATGGAATCAAACCGACACTCATTTATCCACTTGTTGGTATTTTTATCATTGGCGTATTGATGTGTATGATCTTTAACCCATTGATCGGATTGATCAATACGGGACTCAGCAACATGTTAAAGGGCATTTCTGATGCCGGAATGATCACGGTTCTCGGACTTATCCTGGGAGCGATGATGGCGATTGATATGGGAGGCCCGATTAACAAAGCGGCGTATGTATTTGGTTCCGGTATGCTGGCAACGGCATCCCAGATGATGGATCAGGGCGTGCAGGCAAGTGATCCGGCGGTGCAGGCATGCTACATGGCAATGGCAGCAATCATGGTTGGTGGTATGGTTCCACCGGTAGGAATTGCAATTGCTTGTAAATTATTTCCAAAGAAATTTACGCAGGCGGAGCGTGGTTCTGCCCTTTCCAATATCGTAATGGGATGTTCGTTCATCACAGAAGGTGCGATCCCATTTGCCGCATCGGATCCATTGCACGTAATCCCATGTACGATGGCAGGTGCAGGTGTTGCCGGATTTTTGTCCGCATTGTTTAGATGTACCTTGATGGCACCACATGGTGGAATCTTTGTATTTGCCACAGTAGGACAGCCACTGCTTTATGTCGTTGCCTGGCTGGCAGGCTCGGCGGTAACAGCAGTAATGTTAGGATTGATCAAGAAAGATGCAGTAACAAAATGACAATGATTAAAATATAAAAATTAAGGAGGACACTATCATGAGAGAATTTCATTATGTAATCAAAGATGCACAGGGGATCCACGCAAGACCGGCAGGTTTGTTTGTCAAAGAGGCAGCAGCCTGTGAATGCAAAGTAACGATCGCAAAAGACGGCAGAGAGGTAGATGCAAAACGAATCCTCGGTGTTATGGGACTTGGTGCAAAACAGGGACAGGAAATCGTATTGAAGACAGAGGGAGCAGATGAAGATGCCGCAATGGATAAATTGAGTGCATTTTTGGAGGCAAATCTGTAAAAGCCGGGAGGTGTCAGCATGAACGTATGGGAAGGAAAAAGCGTTTTTGGTGGAATTGCAATCGGTCCTGTCGCTCTTTTTGAAAAAGAGGAAGACCTGGTAAAACGCTATTCGATCGAAGATGTGGAAATGGAAAAGAAACGTTTTGAAGATGCAAAAGAGAAAGCCAAAGAAGAACTTGCGGGTCTTTATGAAAAGGCATTAAAAGAAGTGGGCGAATCGGGTGCTATGATCTTTGATGTACATCAGATGATGTTAGATGATCTTGATTATGTGGAGTCAATCTTAAATATGATCGACACCCAGAAGGTCAATGCAGAGTTTGCAGTAGCGACGACAGGTGATAATTTTTCCCAGATGTTTGCTGCAATGGATGACGATTATATGAAAGAACGTGCTGCCGATGTACGAGATATTTCCAATCGTGTGATCCGCATTCTGCAGGGGAAAGAGATGGGAGGGATTACCGGAAATCAGCCGGTTATCCTGCTTGCTGAAGATCTCGCTCCAAGTGAGACGGTACAACTTGATAAAAGTCTGGTTTTGTCCTTTGTGACAAAACTGGGCTCGACCAATTCACATACAGCGATCTTAGCGCGGACGATGAATATTCCGGCGTTGATCGGAGTCCATTATCCGGCAGATATTGCCGGGAAAATGGCGATTGTCGATGGCTTTGAAGGAAAACTTATCGTGGAACCGGATGCCGAGACTCTGGCACATTATGAGGCACTGCAGGCAGAAGAGAAGAAAAAACAGCAGCTCCTTCTGGAATTAAAAGGAAAAGAGACGGTCACAAAAGACGGTCGAAACATACATCTGTACGCCAATATTGGTGGAGTTGCTGATGTTGCCGATGTGTTATCAAATGATGCCGCCGGAATCGGATTGTTCCGAAGTGAATTTTTGTATCTGGAAAAAGATACGTACCCAACGGAAGAGGAACAATTCAAAGCCTATAAGACAGTCGTGGAAATGATGGCAGGAAAGAAGGTAATCATCCGTACTCTTGATATCGGGGCAGATAAACAGGTAGATTACTTTGAACTTGGCAAAGAAGAAAATCCGGCGATGGGCTACCGTGCGATCCGCATTTGCCTGGAACGACCGGAAATCTTTAAAACTCAGCTGCGTGCCATTTATCGGGCAAGCCATTATGGAACCATATCCATTATGTTTCCAATGATCATTTCGGTTTCCGAAGTGAAAAAGATCAAGGAAATTGTAAATGAGGTAAAAGCGGAATTGGATGCCCAGGGGATTCCATACGGAGAGGTGGAACTTGGCATCATGATCGAAACACCGGCGGCGGTAATGATCAGCGATCTTCTTGCGAAAGAAGTGGATTTCTTCAGCATAGGAACAAACGATCTTACGCAGTATACGTTGGCAATCGACCGCCAAAATCCGAGCCTGGATAATTTTTACAATTCTCATCACGAAGCTATCCTGCGTATGATCCGGATGGTGATCGACAATGGTCACAAGGAAGGCTGCTGGGTCGGTATTTGTGGAGAACTTGGCGCAGATACGACACTTACAAAAACGTTTGTTGATATGGGGATTGATGAATTGTCCGTGACCCCATCGATGGTATTGAAGGTAAGAGAAGCGGTGAGGGAGATCGGTTAGCATCTTGCTTGGCGGGGACGAATTTCTGCGAAGGAGAATGCCCGATTTTCTATCGAAGAAGAAAATCGGGCATTCTCAACTCCGCAGAAATAGTCCCGCCAGAGAAGATGCTAACCGATTTGTAGTGGCGACGGGGGCACCCCTGAAAAGAGGGGAAAAAGGAAAAGCGAGGTGTCCGGTTGCCTCATCGCAGCCATGTGCACCCCTGAAAAGAGGGAAAAGGAGAAAGACCGAGGTGTCCGGCAGCCTCATCCAAGTCATGTGCACCCCTGAAAAGAGGGAAAAAGGAGAAGGACCGGGGTGTCCGACCGCCGCATCCAAGCAGGAAGCACCGCTGAAAAGTAGAAAAAGGAGAAGGACTGGGGTGCCCGACCGCCGCATCCAAGCAGGCAGCACCGCTGAAAAGTAGAAAAAGAGGAAAAAGCGAGGTGTCCGGCAGCCTCATCCAAACAGGCAGCACCGCTGAAAAGCGAGAAAAGAAAAATAAAGCGGGGCCGCCGCACTAATTGTTTAGTGCGACAGCCCCGATAACTTAGTTACGTTTTCTTTTAAATACCCATTCCCTTTGAATCTGGAAACTGATCAGGAACAGGATGGTATCAATGATGCATTTCCGCACGGTTCGAAATGGGATAAAACGCAGGGTGTAGTCAACCAGCAGAGTAGATATCAGGAGCTGGCAGATGCACAATGTGTAGTAGCGGAAGATGATCGTGATATCTTTCGAATCATTGTGGAATACCTGCTTTTTGTTAATGGTAAAATTATACAGTGAGGAGCCGAGTCTTGCGATGACATTGCGTAAAAATGTCAAGAGCAGGATGTCGATGCCAAAAAGCGAAATTTGCATTTTTTCACCGACAAATGGCAGCAGGATAAATCGCAGCAGGTAAAACAGCGAAATATCAATAATAAAACTGGAAAAAGAACTCAGCATAAATTTCAAAAAAACCTTGTAGATTCGGATGGAATCGATAAAAGGATTGAAATGCGAACTCTCGTTATTTTCCAGATAAATCGTCTGAATCGGAAATTCCTCAAAAGGAATCTGGTTTTCTTTGGCGCAGAGAAGCATATTCATCTCGTATTCAAAGCGCTCGCCCTTTGTGGTGGCAAAATAATTGGCGAGAAGTTCACGGGACATGCCGCGAAGGCCGGTCTGCGTATCCGAAATCGAGATTCCGCAGAGGAGTTTGATGATGCGGCAGGTCATTTTGTTGCCAAAGCGGCTGCGCCATGGGATTTTCGGGTCATCAAACTGACGGCATCCTAAAATAAGCCGGTCAGGGTGTTCACAGACAAGTTTTGCACAGGTGATAATATCTTTGACTACGTGCTGTCCATCGCAGTCCACCGTTACCGTTCCGATGATGTCAGGGCGGTTTTCAAGAATGTGGTTAAAGGCACTTTTTAGTGCCATGCCTTTTCCAAAATTCACCACATGTCGAAGGATGCGGCAATTGTATTTTTCTTTGCATGTTTTAAAATAAATACGATTTTCAATGGAACTTCCGTCATCCACCAAAATAATATTTTCAAAACCGGCATCTTTGCACTCGCGGACCAGCTCGACCATGCGCTCACAGGGATTCAGAGCCGGGATGACGATGGCAATATCGGTTAAATAATTCCCCATATGTAATTCCAATTCTCCTTTTTCTTCATTACAGCCGGTTCGAAAAGAAATCCTTTCTACGGCATTCTCTTTCTATAGTATAATCTTTTCCGTGTCAGAGGGCAAGAAAAACATTGAAAAAAAAGCAAAATAACCATATAATAGAGTAGAATGAGAGGAAGGAGAAGAGGATGAAAATTACCGTAGGCGTTGTTGCGTACAACGAGGAAAAGAACCTGCCGTCTCTTTTAAAAGATATTGAAGGGCAGAGTTATCCGCACTCGGAGATGGAAGTTGTGCTGGCAGACAGTATGTCAACCGATGGGACTCGGAAAGTGATGGAGGAATGGCAGAAAAAAAACAGGGATTTCTTTCTTGATATAAAAATTATAGAAAATAAGGGGAAAATACAAAGCTGTGGCTGGAATGCAGTCATTGATGCCTTTACGACAGAGGCATTGATCCGCATTGATGCCCATAGCAGCATCCCAGAAGACTTTGTGGAAAAAAATGTGAATGCGCTGTCAGAGGGAGAATACGTGACCGGAGGTATGAGACCGAATATTGTCGAAGGGGACTCGGCCTGGCAGGAGGTTTTGTTATTGGCAGAGAGTTCTATGTTTGGAAGCAGCATTGCGGACTTTCGGAGAAAAGAAAAAAAGGCCTATGTGAAGTCTTTTTTTCATGGGGCTTACCGGCGCGAAGTGTTTGAAAAGGCCGGAAAATTCCGCGAAGATCTTGGACGTACGGAAGACAACGAATTTCATTACCGCATTCGCCAAAATGGATTTCAATTATGTATGGTGCCGGGAATCATTTCCTATCAGATGATTCGCCCCAGTCTGCGGAAAATGTGCCGCCAGAAATACGGCAACGGATACTGGGTAGGAAGGACTGCGGGAATTTGTCCGGGCTGCCTGTCTCTGTATCATTTTGTGCCATTTGCCTTTGTGCTTGGGATTATTGCAACGACAATATTTGGCATTTTCGTGCACCCATTTCCGGCGGTTTTGATGTGGAGCCTGTACTGGCTGCTGGCGATTGTTATGGCAGTGGTGTCCGTGAGGGGGCAAAAGAAAGACATTCGACAGATCGCATTGCCGGTTTTATTTTTCCTGCTGCATATCAGTTATGGCGTGGGAACATGTTTCGGGCTTCTCAGCCTGTTAAAAAGAGGGAAAGAGAGGAAATCGCAATGAGTGATACAGCTTCAGAATATACAAAAGAAGAATTGGAAGGGCTTCACCGGATCAGTCTGCAGATGGCAAAAGTGTTTGTAGAATTCTGTAAAGAAAATGATCTGATCTGTTATTTCTGCGGGGGCGGTTGCATCGGTGCAATTCGTCATAAAGGATTTATTCCGTGGGACGATGATCTTGATTTTTTCATGCCACGCGAAGATTATGAAATGTTTGTAAAAAAATGGAATTCATATGAAGCGGGAAAACGGTATATTTTATCCGATACCACACTGGATTATGTGGATCGAAATAACTTTGCGACACTTCGTGACAGTGAGACGACGCAGATCAAGCCATACCAAAAAGATCTCCGGATCGCGCATGGGGTGGCATTGGATGTGATTCCGCTGGATGGGTACCCGGAGGGAAAATGGAAACGTAAATTTCAATGCATGTGGGCGCTCATTTATCAATTGTTTCGCGCACAGACTGTACCGGAAAAACATGGTGGCTTGATGGCGGCCGGAAGCCGCTTTCTGCTTTCTGTATTTCGCGGGAAAAAGATACGCTATAAGATCTGGAATCTCGCAAAAAAACATATGACGAAATATCCTATTTCCGAGTGTGATTACATCACAGAATTGTGTTCCGGTCCATTTTATATGAAAAAGAAATACAAAAAGGAATGGTTTGAAAAGGCTGTGTTTGTGCCATTTGAGGGAGAAAATATGCCAATCCCCGTGGGATATGATGGCTATTTGAAAGAAGCATTTGGCGATTATATGGCGCTGCCGCCGAAAGAAAAGCAGAAGGCACACCATGACTGCGTTTTGCTGGACTTGAACCGTCCTTGTGTGCCGGCGACAGGAGAGCGGCTGCGTGCGGAACTTCGCTTTCTTCAGAAAAAATGTCTGGAGATTACACTTGTATTTAAAGAATTTTGTGAAAAACATGACTTATTGTTTTATTTTTGCGGGGGATGCTGTATCGGTACGCTGCGTCATCAGGGATTTATTCCGTGGGATGATGATATCGATGTCTTTATGCCGCGAAACGATTATGAAAAATTGTGCGAACTGTGGCCGAAGGAGATGGATGAGACCAAATATCGTCTGAGTCGTACGAGCAAAGAACAGTTTCTGCGTTCCCAGCTTACGATGATCACGGATGAAGAGACCACATTTGTAAAAGAACGGCAGATGGATCTTGACATTGCACATGGAATCCGCCTTGAAATTCTGCCATTGGATGGCTGCCCGTCTTCCCGGTTCAAACGTAAGATGCAGTTGATGTGGGGGCTTGCCTATCAGATTTATATCAATCAGGAAGCACCGACGAGTAAGGGAAAAGGGTTTTATCTAATTGGAAAAATGATGCTTCTTCTGGCTCCCGGCTGGAAAAACCGCTATCGCATGGCACGTCTTTGTGAGCGTCATATGACAAAATATCCGATCGAAGAGTGTGATCATATTACCGAACTTTGTGTCCGTTACAATTACATGGTAAATGAGTATCCAAAAGAAATATTTGCCAGTGCCGTGTATAAAGAGTTTGAAGGAGAAAGGATGCCGATTCCGGTGGGGTACGATACGTATCTTAAAATGGCATTCGGCGATTATATGACGATGCCGCCGGAGGACAAGCAGGTTCCTTCCCATGACGGAATTGTGGTAGATACAGAAAAAGCATATCCACAGTATAAAGGCATATACTACCCACTAAAGCGCACAGAGGAGGAAGTTTAATATGCAGCAAGCACAACCACTCGTGTCAGTCATTATTCCGGTTTATAATTCAAGAAAACGGCTGGCAGCCTGCCTGGATCATGTCGCCGCGATGGATTATCCCAATCTTGAGGTGATCATTGTCGATGACTGCTCGACAGACGGAAGTCTTGAAATCTGCCGAACCTATGAGAAGAAAGTTCCGTATTTTCATGTGATAACAAAAAAAAATGAAGGGGTTTCTGCCGCGAGAAACCGGGGGATAAAGGAAGCTCATGGAGAGTATATCCAGTTTGTTGACAGTGATGACCTGGTAAAAAAAGAGGCAGCTTCGCTTATGGTAAAACGCATGGAAGAAGATAAAAGTGACGTAGTAATAGCCGGATATTATGATGAAAAAGCCGGAAAAGACCACCTGCCCAAAGCAGCTGTTTATGCAGACCAAACGGCGTTTATTAAGGACTTTCCGAAATTATTTTCTTCCTATTTTCTTCACGTGCCGTGGAATAAATTATACCGACGTGAAGTGATTGAAAAAGGATTTCCGACAGACCTTGATAAGGGAGAAGATCTGGTATTTAATCTTCACGTATTTGAACGCGCCGGGAAAATCAGTGTGCTTTCCGAATCCGTCTATCAATATTATAATATTGAAACCGGAAGTCTGTCGTTTCGATTCCGCGAGAATGCCATGGAGATTGAAGACCGGCTTCGGAGCGAAGTGGAAGCATTTTACCGAAGATGCGGAGGAAAAGAGGAGGCTTTTCTTGATGTATTTTATCTCAATTCCATAAAAAATAAATTTTATGATCTGATGCGGCGTTCCGGTAAGACAGATCCGCAATGCAAAGAGCAGATCAAGTCTTGGCTCGCAATGCCAAGTGTACAAAAATTATATTCATCAAAAGCGCATTTTGGAAAAAAAGATAAGATACTTCTATTTTTTATGAAGCATCACAATTACCGGATTTTAATGAAATATTACCGATGACGGGAGAAGAAATCAATGAAGAAAATAGGATTTGTAAATTTTGATATGAGCGTCCGCGGAGGAGCCCAGCAGGTGTTATATAATATGGCACTTGCCCTTCGGAAAGAATACGAGATTACGATCATTAGTTTTATTCAGGAAAATGAGACCTGTGCCTATGAACTGCCGGAGGACATTCATTATGAGGTGCTTCTTCCGTATAAAGCAAGAATCCGTGAAGTAATTACAAAGGCCGGAAAACCATTTCGCAGTTTCATTAAGAAAAAGGAACTGGATATTGTATTTTATATAGGGGCTTATGCCGGACTTTGTGGGGGGATTCATGGAAGACGATTAAAGATTCCGAGAATTTTCTGCGATCACGGAGCTCTGTTAAATCAATGGAATGAGGTGCCGGCGCGCACGATGCGTACGGTGGGATCACGTTTTTCGGATAAAACGGTTGTTTTGACCAAACAGAGTGAAGAAGCTTATTATGATAAATTTCATTATAAAAAAGGACGGGTTATCACCATTTATAATTGGATTGATGAGCGCATTCAAAAGGCAGCATCACCGTATGATCCAAACGGCAGTAAAATTTTGACAGCCGGTCGCTTTTCCAAAGAAAAAGGAATGGATCTTCTTGTAGATACCGCAGCCGCTTTGGCAAAAAAGACAACGGATTTTATCTGGGAAGTATATGGCGATGGCGATATGTTTGAGGAAATTCAACAAAGAATCAAAAAAGAGGGGCTTGAAAATAATGTCCATCTGATGGGCCTTACCGATCATATGGAAAGTTGTTATCAGGGACATTCCATGTATGTACTTACCTCTTACCGGGAAGGCCTTCCGCTGGTTCTCATCGAGGCAAAAGCCAATGCATTGCCGCTTGTTAGCTTTGACATTGTGTCCGGACCGCGTGAGATCATCCGGGATGGCGAAGATGGGAAATTGATTCCACCATATGATACGGAAAAGATGGCAAGGGTTATTTATGAACTATTAAAAAAACCGGAGGAACGCCTCCGGCTTTCAAATAATTCCCAGTTAAATCTGGAAAGTTTTTCTAAAGAAACTATTCTGTCTGAGTGGAAAGAGTTGATTGAGCAGTTTGTGAATCCGTCTCGATAAACAAAACGCCCATTGACAGATACAATAGCATGGTTTCAATATTTACCGTAAAGAAAATATCATGGAAACAAACGAGGAAGATCAGCACGGCGACCACAAGGCTTAAGGCCAGAGCGTAGTCCGGGCTGATTTTTTCATTTGCCTGAATGCGTTTTACGTTTCGAATCAGCATCAAGATAATAAAACATGCCATCAGTGCAAAACCAAGGATACCGGTTTCTACCAGAAGCGACAGATACCCATTGTGGGTAACATACTGCGTCTGCGCGAGATAGCCTTCCGGATCATGCTCGGTTGCATAAGGAAGAGCGGTATTGATCGAAAATCCAAATACCGGTTTTTTCTTATACAGATCAAGATAATGAATCCAGATCGTAGAGCGGTTATTTGTTACATTATCACCGCCTACGTCATCGCGGACAAGGTCTGTTTCGCTGCGCTGCGGCTCCATCTGTTTGCCGAAATTCTGCATCGGATAAAAGAGCAGAGAATAGACAGCAATCATTCCAGCCAAAGAAAGCGCAAGGTTTCGTACTGCATAAAGAAGAAAACGTTTGACCGACGTTCTTCCGTCTGCGATATAACGACGGTAGGTAAGCAGTAATACAAAGAAAAATACGGTGCCGATCACGCATAAAAATACAGTCCGTGAATTTGAAAATACGATATATGCAATATTGAGCACGATGCTGATTCCGATATAAATACGGAGAATCCGGGTTTTTTGGCAATAAAAAGTGTATGCAAGCAGCATCAGCACTAAAAAGGAAGTAAAAGCAGCAAAATTTGGATCGGAGAAGATACCAAACAGTCTGCCATCTACAATTCCCTGTCGCACGGTATTTCCAATAGGATTTAAAGTGCGGTACTGAATATCCAAAAGGTACTGGGCAAGGGAAATTGCACAGCAGATGTTCCAAAGGATGCTCGATGCGACGGCAGTAAGTTGAATTGTAAAAGAAAACTCCTTTTTCTCTGTCATATGGTAATAACTGAAAAACAGAATGAGCTGGACCCCAAAGGTGATGACGCCAAGTACATTGTCAAAAAAATTATAACTGCGATTTAGCAGTGTGGTAATACATAAAACCAGGGTAAAGCCGCCCAGTAGGGCGAAAAGGGAATTCATTTTCCATTTTTTAAATCCGGAAACCAGATAAACAAGTGCCAGACAGCCGCCGACACCAACAATCAGTTTATAAAGAATCCCGGCTAAGGGACCGACACAAAAAACAGAAATAGGAATAATTCGCTGTGTCATACTATAAAGTGCATAAAATAAAATGTAATAACGTGTGATTTGATTTGTGATTTTCATATTCATCCTCTCATAGTTCCTCCAAAAATCTTTTGATAGGATATTAGTATACGCTATCCCATTGATTTTTTCAACTTTTTTTTGTATAATAATGTATTAAAGGTAACTATTCAGGTCCGATGTGCAAAAAACACGAAGTGTTCAAAATGCGAATGGGAGGGGGACCAGAATAGTTAATGGTGAACAAAAAACGGAGGAAAATAATCATGTTACGAATTCGTAAATATATTGAAAGTGGAAGGATGTCGCTGATCTACCGGTTTTTACTATTGATATGGGATGCGGTATGTATTAACCTGTGTTCTTACGCGGCACTCTTTATCCGTTATGAGTTAAAATGGGATAAATTCATCAAAAGCGGAATGTCGATTGATTATCCGCATGGTTATATTACGACACTGCAGGAAATGATGGTGATCAATACCCTGCTGACATTAATTGTATTTGCGCTGTTCCGTCTGTATAACAGTTTGTGGCGGTATGCAAGTCTGAGTGAAGTGATCAATATTGCACTGGCGTGCGGAATTTCTACCGTTATTCATTTTTTGACAGTATTTGGAACTTACCGTAGATTGCCGCGTTCGTATTTCTTCATTTATTTAATGCTTTTATTTATTATGACGGTGGCGGTGCGTTTTTCCTATCGTATTGTCCGCTTGCTATATAATGAAAATGTGCATGGAGTCGGGATGCGGAATACGATGATCATCGGTGGTGGAGAAGCCGGGAATATGGTGATCAACGAACTTAAAATGAGTAAAAAACTGGACAGCAATATTTGCTGTGTGATTGATGATAATAAGTCCAAACAAAACACATTTATCAATGGAATTAAGGTGATCGGTGGAAGAGATAAAATTCTTGACGCCGCCAGTCATTATGAGATCAATGAGATTATCGTGGCGATGCCGAGTGCGTCAAAAAAAGAAGTAAAGGAGATCCTCGAAATTTGCCAGCAGACAGGGGCTGACCTGAAAATTCTTCCGGGTGTATACCAGTTTGTAAATGGAGAAGCAGCTGTCGAAAAACTTCGTCCGGTTCAGATTGAAGACCTTTTGGGACGTGAGCCGGTAAAGACGGATCTGGATTCGATTACCGGATATGTGAAAGATAAAGTCGTTCTTGTCACCGGAGGAGGCGGTTCCATCGGTAGTGAGCTGTGCCGCCAGATTGCGGCCAATCAGCCAAAGATGCTTATCATATTTGATATCTATGAAAATAATGCGTACGATATCCAGCAGGAATTGAGACGGCATTATCCGTATCTGCACCTGGAAGTGCTGATCGGATCGGTGCGTAATACCAGTCGTGTCGACCGGGTATTTGCGACATATCATCCGGACATTGTGTATCATGCGGCTGCACATAAACATGTGCCATTGATGGAAGACAGTCCGAATGAGGCCATTAAAAATAATGTATTTGGTACGTACAAAGTGGCACTGGCTGCGGATAAATACGGTACGAGCAAGTTCGTATTGATCTCGACCGATAAGGCCGTAAATCCTACGAATATTATGGGGGCTTCCAAGAGAATCTGTGAGATGATCGTACAGGGACTCAGCCGTCAGTCCTCGACGGAATTTGTGGCGGTACGGTTTGGAAATGTGCTGGGAAGCAACGGAAGTGTTATTCCGCTGTTTAAAAAGCAGATTGAAGAGGGCGGACCGGTAACGGTCACCGATAAAAGAATTATTCGTTATTTTATGACTATTCCGGAGGCAGTATCGCTGGTCCTTCAGGCAGGTGCATTTGCCAAAGGAGGAGAGATCTTTGTTCTGGATATGGGAGAGCCGGTAAAGATTGATGATCTTGCTAGAAACCTGATCAAATTGTCCGGGTATGTGCCGGATGAGGACATTAAGATCGTATATTCCGGACTTCGCCCGGGAGAAAAACTGTATGAAGAGATTTTGATGGATGAAGAAGGTCTGACGCAGACAGAAAATGAATTGATTCATATCGGAAAACCGCTGGAATTTGACGAAAATGAGTTTTTCGACCGTCTGCAGATCTTATATGAAGAGGCATACAGTGAAGTGCCGAATATGAAAGAAATCATTGCGGATATGGTACCGACTTATCAGTACCGCAGAAACAATGAAAAGAAAGACAAGAAAGTGATCGATAAAAAGCTTTCGAGTTTTTATGAGAACAGCCGTAAATCCGAAGGAAAGAAGAGGGATGGAAATGATTAAAAAATGTTTGCTTGGTGTGATGCGTCTTTTGCCATTGCGAAAAGCATTTGTGTTGGAAAGCCATCCGGATCTTTCGGACAATACGTATGCACTGTATGAAGAATTGCTGCGCCGTGGATATCACAAAAAATACAAATTGTACTGGATGAAGACATTTCCGGGAAAGCCGGACTGGAATCTGCCGGAAGGAGTTTCTTATTTTGAAAACCAGCCTTCGGGATTTTGTGAGACGATCCGGCGTGCATATGTATTAAATACAAGCCGTTATATTATGGACTGTAATTCCTTTGTCAAAAAGAGAAGAAAAGGGCAGGTCAGATTTCATCTGGGACATGGGATGCCGATCAAGATCGATCTGGAATACAGCAGAAAATTTGGAGAATGCGACCGTTATATGGTGCAGTCTCCATTTTGGTATGATATTTTTGAAACACAGATTCAAGTGCCGGAAGAAGTTTTATGCCCTCTGGGATATCCCCGTAATGACGTTCTCGTCCATTCGAAAGAAATTCCAAAATGGAACAAAGAAAAGGAAAAATATGGGAAAACGATTTTGTGGATGCCGACCTATCGGCAGCACCGGGCGCATGAGGATAAGGCATTGGAAAATACCTATCCGTACGGAATGCCGTGCGTCGAAACAAAAGAGCAGTTACAGCGGTTGGAAGAACAGCTGGCAGAACATAATATATTATTATTATTCCGTCCGCATCCGGTGCAGGATCTCAGCGTATTTCATAAAGAAGAACTTCCCCATATCCGGATTGCTGATGATGTTTTTTTGGCATCGATGGAGTGCACGTTGTATGAACTTTTAGCACAGACGGATGCGCTCATCACGGATTATTCCTCTGTTTATTTTGACTATCTTCTGACGGACCGTCCGATCGCTCTTACCATTGCCGACAGGGAAGAATATTTTACCCGTTTTACGCTGGCATTTCCGGACTACAAGGAAGCAGTCAAAGGATTTTATATCGAAACATTTTCACAACTTTCTTCTTTTTTAGCAGAAATTGCAGAAGGTGTTGACAGCGCGCGGGAAGAGAGAATGCCGGCAAAAGAAAAATATCATACAAAAGATGCCGGAAATTCGGCGAAAGCAATTGTAGATCTGTTAGAAAAGGAGTATCGTCTAAAATAATTGTTGAGAATCATATTGACAAATAAATAGAATATGCTATACTCTTAAATTATGAAAACTTAACACGGTTAAATAATCACCGGAATATCTTGCAAGGAGGATTGCGATGTTATCAAAATTTAGTGTACGAAAACCTTATACGGTTCTCGTGGCAGTGGTGTTAGTAATTGTGCTTGGCATCCTGTCATTCAGCAACATGAGTACGGATCTTATGCCGGACATGGAATTTCCCTATGCCATCGTTATGACGACATATCCGGGAGCAAGCCCGGAAGAAATTGAGACGGCAGTGACAAAGCCGGTGGAACAGGCTATGGCAAGTATTACCAATATGAAACAGGTATCTTCTGTTTCGAATAGTAATATGTCGGTTGTTATCCTGGAATTTAATGAAAATACAGATATGAATTCCGCGACGATCGATATGCGTGAGAGCCTGGATACCGTTTCCGCACAGTGGGATGACAGCATCGGAAATCCGACGATCATGAAGATCAATCCGGACATGATGCCAATTATGGTGGCAGCACTTGACTACGATAATATGGATAGTGTCGGTGTTACGGAAAAGGCTGAAAATGATATTATACCGGAACTGGAAAGGGTAGAAGGTGTGGCATCTGTCAATGCTTCCGGTGAAGTAGACAAAAAGATCGAAGTGATCGTTCAGGAAGACAAGATCAAAGAAATGAATCAGAAGGTTCAGGATGCGATTGATGGAAAATTGCAGGATGCTTCGGATAAGATAGAGAAAAATAAAAATAAGATCCGGGATGGAAAAGATACATTATCTGACAAACAGGATCAGGCAGCAGATAAGCTGGCAAAAGGAGAGGCAAAATTAAATCAGTCCTCAGAAAAGATGAAAAAGACGTTAGAGACGATCAATACCAATCTGAAGACCATCGAATCCAAAGAAAAAGAACTGAAAACAGCAGAAAAGCAGGTAAAGACCGGTCAGGCGCAGATCAGTACGCAGAAAACAAGCCTTCAGGCGACGATCAAGATGCTGACTGCGACAAAAACCTCTCTTACTCAGCTGCAGGCAAGTCTTTCCGCTTTGACAGAGCAGAAACAGGCTTTGGAAACCCAGATTGCAGCAGTAGGGGAAACAGCGGAATTGAAGAGCCAGCTGGAGGCAGTCAATACGCAGCTTACCGTAATACAGCAGAAACTGACAGAGCAGGGAATGACGCAGGAGGATCTCCCGGGTAAGATCACAGAAGTGGAAAGCGGACTTTCGAAAGCCCAGGAAGGAATGCAGACGATCACAGCGCAGGAAAAGAAACTGGCTGCCAGCAAAAAGCAGTTAAAGAGCGGAAAGAAAAAGATTGCTGCCGGAAAAGCAAAACTTCTTGATGCGAAAGATAAACTGGAAAAAGGACAGATTTCTGTCGAGGAAGCAAAAAATGAGATCAGCAAACAGAAAGTGCTGGTTGCCATTAAACTGAGTGTAGCAGAAGTTCAGGTAAATACCGGAGAAAGCAAACTCGACGAAGCCGAAAAGCAGTTAAAAGACAGTAAAAAGACGACCAAAGAAGGGGCAGATCTCAAAAAGATCATTACCAAATCGATGGTTGAGAATATATTAAAAGCAGAAAACTTTGATATGCCGGCTGGTTATATTACAGACAATGAAGCTTCTTATCTTGTCAAAGTCGGTGAAAAAGTAGAAGACCAAAAGGATATCGAAAATCTGGTGATCTGCGATATGGGATTTGATGATCTCGATCCAATCCGGCTTTCGGATGTGGCAGATATTGCAATAAAGGATAATTCCAAAGATGTGTACACGATGGTAAATGGAAATCCGGCGGTAGCACTTACGATGGAAAAGGCGACCGGATATTCTACCGGAGATGTTACCAAACGTCTGGAAAGCCGTTTAGACCAGCTTGAAAAAGACAATGAGGGACTACATACTACGGTTCTTATGAACCAGGGATTGTACATCGATCTTGTTGTTGATTCCGTAGTGGATAACCTGTTATATGGAGCATTGTTCTCCATCATCATCTTACTGCTGTTCTTAAAGGATCTGCGGCCGACATTTATCGTCGCCTGCTCAATCCCACTCAGTGTTGTGGCAGCAGTTGTATTGATGTATTTCAGCGGTGTGACCTTGAATGTAATTTCTTTGTCGGGACTTGCGCTCGGCGTCGGAATGTTAGTGGATAACTCCGTCGTGGTTATTGAAAATATATTCCGACTGCGAAATGAAGAAGGTTACAGCATTAAAGAAGCATCGATCGAAGGCGCAAAGCAGGTCGGTGGAGCAATTCTTGCCTCTACCCTTACGACCATTTGTGTGTTTGCACCGATCGTATTTACCGAGGGAATTACGAGACAGTTATTTACAGATCTTGCCCTGACACTTGCGTACTCGCTGCTTGCCAGCCTTGTCGTTGCGCTGACACTGGTACCGGCGATGTCTCAGGGAATGCTTCGTAAGGTAAAAGACAATCCGAATAAATTGATCGTAAAGATTCAGAATGTGTATGGAAAAGTGCTTTCTGTGCTTCTTCATAAAAAGATATTTGTTTTGCTTGGTGCCCTTGTACTGCTTGTGGTATTTGCCCTTTTGTCGGTATCAAGAGGAACAGCGTTTATGCCGGAGATGCGCAGTACGCAGATGACGGCGGCCATTTCCATTCCAAAAGACGACGATACGATGAGCAAGCAGGATCTTTATGAAAAATCAAATGAGGTCATGGAACAATTTTTGAAAGTAGATGGCGTTGAGACTGTCGGTGCGATGTCCGGCGGTGGCGGTATGATGTCGATGATGTCCGGTGGTTCTGATTCTATCTCCGTGTATGTGCTTTTGAATGAAGACAATAAACGCTCCAATCAGGATATCAAAAAAGAAATGGAAGAAAAAGTAAAAAATATTCCATGTGATGTGTCGATCGAGGCGTCAGCGATGGATATGAGTTCCATGTTTGGTTCGGGTATCACGATGCGGATCAAAGGAAAAGATCTGGATAAAATCCAGAAGATTTCCGAAGATATTATGAAACAGTTAGAGGGTGTCGATGGAATTACAGAAATTACCAATGGTATGGAAGATGCAAGTCAGGAATTCCGTATCACTGTGAAAAAAGATAAAGCGATGGAATATTCGCTGACGGTAGCCCAGGTGTTCCAGCAGATCAACGCACGTGTAAAAGAGGCATCTTCTGCGACAACATTGTCTACGGATACCGAAGACCTTGATGTGTATGTAAGTGATGAAAAAGATGAAAAACTCAAACGAAGTGACATTGAGAAGATGAAGATCGAGTATACCGATTCACAGACGCAGAAGACAAAGAAAGTAAAATTGTCAAAGATCGCGGACTTTAGTATGGCAGATACGCCATCTTCCATTAACCGAATTAACCAGACAAGATATATGACAGTATCTCTTACCCTGGGAGACGATTACAATGTCGGACTGGTAAGTAACGATGTGCATGCGGTGCTTGATAAATATGAGATGCCATCCGGATATGAACTGGAATTTACCGGAGAAGACGAAAACATCAATGAGTCCATTAAACAGGTGGCTTTGATGTTTATCGTCGGTGTCATTTTCATGTATTTGATCATGGTAGCCCAGTTCCAGTCCCTGCTGTCACCATTTATTATCCTGTTTACCATTCCACTTGCCTTCACCGGCGGATTTATGGGACTCTGGATATCCGGAAGCGAAGTCAGTGTCATCGCCTTGATCGGATTTGTCATGCTTTCCGGTATCATCGTAAACAATGGTATCGTGTTGGTAGACTATATCAACCAGCTGCGTGAACAGGGTATGACCAAATACGAGGCAATTGTCGAAGCCGGAAAAACCAGACTTCGTCCAATCCTCATGACGGCATTGACGACGATCCTCGGTCTGCTTCCAATGATCATAAGCAGCGACAGTGGTTCGGATATGATTCGCCCAATGTCCATCGTAACGATCGGCGGATTGATCTATGGTACGCTTCTGACACTCTTTGTGGTGCCATGTATCTATGCAATCCTGAATCGTAAAAAAGACCGTGCCGTGCAGAGGAAAATCGAAAAGAAATCCGAAAAATAGGTTGCAACAAAAATAGAAAAAGAATATAATAAAAAGGTCATGATAAGAGTAAATTATCATGGCCTTTTTGAAGATTGGAGGATGGATAAAATGAACGCACCGATAGGAGTGTTTGACTCCGGTGTAGGCGGGCTGACGGTAGTAAAAGAAATCATGCGCCAGCTTCCTGCGGAGAGTCTGGTTTATTTTGGGGACACGGCGAGAGTGCCCTATGGAAGTAAATCACAAAAAACCGTTTGTAAATATAGTAAGCAGATCGTACGTTTTTTGCAGACCAAACAGGTGAAGGCCATTGTGGTAGCTTGTAATACGGCCAGTGCCCTTGCTTTGGACGAGATCCGTGCGGATATCGAGATCCCGATCATTGGGGTAGTTGAGCCGGGAGCAATTATGGCGGCCAATACGACACGAACCAATAACATCGGTATCATTGGAACGGAAAGTACGATCAAAAGTGGTGTCTACAGCAAATATCTTCACAAGATCAATCCTGAGATCACAGTGGTAAGCAAGGCGTGCCCGTTGTTTGTACCGCTCGTCGAAGAGGGACTTTGGGAAGACCGCGTGACGGAAGATATCGCGGGGAGATATCTGCATGAATTTAAAGAGTATGACATCGATTCCCTGATTCTCGGCTGTACGCATTATCCGTTGTTAAAACGGACGATCGGCAGAGAAGTCGGAGAAAATGTGAAACTGGTAAATCCTGCCTATGAAACGGCAAAATCCCTGAAACTGCTTCTGGCAGAAAACAATCTGCTCAACACACTTGGCATAGAGGACGAAGAGCCGACATATGATTATTATGTCAGTGACGGCATGGAAAAGTTTATCTCCTTTGCGGATGATGTTCTTTCCTGTCACGTGAACTCGGCTGAGGTGGTGGATATTGAGGCGTATTAAATATCATGCGACAAAGAGAAAAACGGCAGTAAAATGGATCACGGCGGTACTCGTCTTTTTGATCATTCCGTTGGAAACAAGATGGATCTTGACCGGAGCGATGGCGGCCAATAGTACCCCGCTGGAACAAAATCTGGAAGATTTCCGGTCGTTTGAACTTCCCACAGAGGAAGAAAATGACAATTATAGGAAACTGGCATTGCGCCAGCTCTATTATGAACAGCGGAGAACTTTTCGGAAAGTGCCTTGCTTTTTTGCTTGGCAGCTAGATAAAGAGATTCTTGCAGGCTGGGAAGATGCCTATGCAACGGTGCTCAGCGATCTGAAATGTTTCCCGGTAGGATACGATGGCACGTATGGAGAGACCGTATCCTATGAAAATTCCTGGAACCTGGCAAGAAATTATGGGGGAAACCGAAGGCATGAAGGAGTAGACCTCATGACTTCGAACAATAAACCCGGATATTTTCCGGCAGTGAGTATCTGCGACGGAACCATTGAAAAGATGGGGTGGCTGGAACTTGGCGGCTACCGGATCGGAATACGGAGTACGCATGGAGCCTATCTGTATTATGCACATCTTGATTCCTACCGCAAAGGACTTGCCATCGGCGACATGGTAAAAGCCGGAGATATTCTTGGATATCTTGGAAATACCGGATACGGAACAGAAGGAACCAAAGGAAAATTCGATGTGCATCTGCATTTTGGAATTTATGTGGACATCGAAGGGAAAGAAGTCAGCGTCAATCCCTATTATATATTGAAATGGCTCGAACAATAGAGAGAAAAGGATGGAATACAAGATGGAACAATGGAAGGGAACAAAATGTCAATTTGGATATATTAATAAGCAGAAAAAATTTCAGTTTGCGATGCTTATGCTGTATGTGCTGATCGGTGTCGGATTATTTCTGATCGGTCTTGCCGTGCATAAAACGCGGGCAAATTTATTTACGGTATTGGGAATCCTGATGGTTCTTCCGGCGGCGAAACGCGTGATCGCACTGGTTCTTATGGTGCCTCGGAAGTCCGTGGAAAAAGAACGGTTTGAGAAAGTGCAGGGGGCATTGCCGGAAAGTGCGGCACTTTTGACGGATTATGTATTTACTTCGACAGAGAAAGTGATGTCGCTGGATTTTGTGATCGTAATGAATAAAAATGTATATGGCATTAAAGATGGAAAAAAGACAGACGATGCCTACGTGGAAAAATATCTTTCGGAGACAATATCTGCTGAGGCGAGAGGATACCGGGTACAGCTTTTTGAGAATGAAGAAGCATTTTTGAAAATGTTAAAGCGAAGCGAGAGAAAAGAGGAAACGGCGGAAGAACGTTCACTTCAGGAAAAGGTAGTACATGACCTTACGATCATTGCCGTGTAACGAAGAAAGGTGTATTTTTGTGCGACAGATAGAAATCAATGCAAATCAAAGCGGACAGAGATTTGACAAGTTTTTACAAAAGTATATGCGTGAGGCAACCAAAAGTTTTATTTATAAAATGCTTCGCAAAAAGAATATTACGCTAAACGGAAAGAAAGCGCAGGGGAATGAGAAACTGGAGCCCGGCGATAAAGTTGTTTTGTTTTTTTCAGAGGAAACCCTTGAAAAATTTTGTGGCGGCCAACCACGGAAAAAAGAAGGGAAGAAAGCGGCTTTTCCAATCTTGTATGAGGACGAGCAGATCCTTTTGATCAATAAACCGGCGGGACTACTGTCCCAAAAGGCAAAGCCGGAAGATGTGAGCTTAGTCGAACTTGTGCAGCAGTATGTCGGATGTGAACCGGGATTTTCTCCCGGGATCTGTAACCGCCTTGACCGCAATACAAGCGGCATTGTGGTGGCAGGAAAGACCCTTCCGGCCTTACAGAAAATGTCAGAATTATTTCGCACACGAGAAGTGGAAAAATATTATCTCACGATTGTAAAAGGAGCAATGACGGAAAAAAAAGAAGTGGACGGCTATCTTTTAAAAGATGCGAAAACGAATAAAGTGACGGTGTACCGCGAAGAAAAGAAAGGCAGCAGTTATATCCGGACCGGGTATGAGCCGCTTGTCACGACGAGAGAAATGACGCTTTTGCGGGTTCATCTGATGACCGGAAAGCCACATCAGATCCGAAGCCATTTGAGCAGTCTCGGACATCCGGTGCTGGGGGATGCCAAATATGGCGGCGCCCATCCGCAGATCAAGTACCAATTATTACATGCATATGAATTGCACTTTCCAAAACTTGGAAAACCATTTGAAAAAATATCCGGGAAATGTTTTACGGCAACTATTCCGCAGACTTTTTTCGGAACGACGATAAAACCGGAAATTACAGAACAATTAAAAATAATACAAAAATAGATTGCAGGAGGAAGAAAAGATGAAAAAAGCAGTAATGTTATTTGCCAATGGATATGAAGAAGTAGAGGCTCTGATGACCGTGGATCTGTTAAAACGTGCCGGTGTGGATATCCGTCTGGTGTCAATCAACGACGATATGACAGTGACCGGTTCTCATGGAATTTCCGTTGCCATGGATACAAAATTATCCAGAATTCAGTTAAAAGAAGAAGATGCGATCATCATTCCGGGAGGAATGCCGGGAACGATGAATCTCGGTGTCGATGTCGCTGTGACCGGAGCGTTAAAACAGATGAACCGGGACGGAAAGATTGTGGCAGCAATCTGTGCAGCCCCATCGGTACTTGGCAAATGCGGCATTCTCGAAGGGAAGAAAGCAACCTGTTATCCGGGATTTGAGGATAAACTGACCGGCGCAGAAATCGTAAACAAAGCGGTTGTAACGGATGGAAATGTCATTACCAGCAGAGGTCTGGGAACTTCGATGGAGTTTGGATTCGAACTGATTAAAAAACTCATTTCTGAGGAAAAAGCCGAGGAAGTACGCGAACAGATTGTATTTATGTACGATTTGTTAAAATAAATAGGAAGAATCTTTAAAAAAATTGTAAAATATGAAGGTTGCAAAATGGTCATGCCGATGTTATACTTTTTTATGTGGGTAGCCACAAAAAAAGATAAGGGGGAACTTCACTATGAGAAAGTTCATGAAAACGGCTATGGCCGGAACTTTATCTTTGGCAATGGTTTTGGGTGTGACAGGAGTTGTTGCACCGGAAGCTTCCGCAGCTAAAGTTAAAGTGAAAAAGGTGGCAGTAACTTCTCCATCAGGCAAAGTAGTTTATGTTGCCAAAGGCAAGAAAGTAAAACTGTCAACAACAGTAAAGGTATCTCCAAATAAGAGTGCCAACAAAAAAGTATCTTACAAATCTGCAAACCGCAAGATTGCTACGGTAAACAGTAAGGGAATTGTAAAGGGAGTAAAACCTGGAAAGACCAAGATTACTGTTATTTCTAAAAAGTCTAAAAAGAAAAAAGCCAGCATCAGAGTGGTTGTAAAGAAAGCAGCGATCAAAAAGGTAACATTGAATGTTAAGAGCGCAAACCTTTCCATCGGAGAGTCCAAACAGCTCAAAGCAAAAGCAGTTCCTACGAAGAATACAAGCACAAAGATTGCCTGGTCATCTTCAAACAAAAAAGTTGCCGTTGTTTCTTCGAAGGGTAAAGTAACAGGAAAAGCTACCGGTACAGCTACTATTACTGCAAAAGCAGCAGATGGTTCCGGTAAAAAAGCAAAATGTAAAGTAACTGTTAAAAATAATATTAATCTGATAGCTATGGATGTACAGAATGCACAGACAATTACCTTCTCACTCGATCGTGCGATGGCATTGAATGCATCTCAGGTACAGATCAGCAACAAATGGAATATTGATGGTGCTTACAACCGTCAGTTGAAGATTGACACCATGACAACTGCTGATAATAAGAATTATACTGTTGTTGTAAACAGCGACAACCGTATCAGCGAAAATTCTTATGTTAAAGTAACGATCCCTGCACTTCCGGGTTCTGTTAAATCCATGGAAAAGAAATACAGTGAAGCACTGTGTGCTTACACAGAAGATCAGATTTCTACTTGGACAGTAAATGAGTATGACTCAAAGAATTTCTATTTTGACTCAGACGATGGATATTCTACATATTCTATTACAGGACTTCCGGCAGGCCTTACTTCTGAAGTAAAAGGTAATGCGCTTGTTGTTAAGGGAACTCCTGCAGCTGCTGGTGTTTCCGTGGCAACAATGACAGCAAAAGATGAGCTGGGGAACACTTTGACAAAGACCATTACATTCCTTGTAGGTTCCAATACTCAGATCGTAGGTGCAGCTACACCGGTTTATACACTGGCAACTACTGCTGACAGTAATAATGTTTTCAAAAGCCCTACAGTAACAGGAGGTAGTGGAAATTACCGTTATACAATCGTAGGAGATACCGGTGCAGCAGCTAAGTTTGAAGATCCGGAAGATGACGGATCCTCTTATGATGGTGATATTGTAGCAAAAGTTGTAGCAGCAGGTAACTATACCGTTACTCTTCATGTTGTAGATAGAGAAAATGCAGCTTTGGCATGTGATTTCCAGGTTGTTATCCATGTGGCACAGGGTGTGTCTATCGTAGGTATGGTAAAAGATGCAGTTGGAAATGCCATTCCGGGAGCTGAAATCGAATATACGAACAAGAACCGTGCAGATCGCTATTCTACCTATGCATCTGCTATGACAGATAAAGACGGTGCATATTCTGCAACTGTTTCTGCCGGTACATATGATATCGCAGCAAGTTATAATGATAACAGTAGCTATTCAGACAATGCAAAAGCAGTAAATTATCTTTACAAACAGGATTTGACCGTATCAAAATCCGGCTTTGATATTATGCTGCCACTTTACAAAGTTGCATTGGCAACTACAAATCAGAACACTTCGCTTTCCGGTGTGACATGGTATGCAAATCATGAGAAACTTGGTTATGGTGCAAACCTTTATCTGAAGGCTGGCGTTTATAATCTTGAGTCTGGCACGACAGGTTCTTCTTCTGAAACTACAAGAACAGGAGATTATACATGGTTTAATGGTGGTGCGATCACATACACTACAACATATACCGAGAAGAAATTTACTGCTTCTGTAAATGTAGCAAATGCACCTGTACAGGCTATCGCAAACGAAGCAGTTGTAGGACAGAAACAGTCTTCTAGTTATACAAATAAGTATTCTGCAGCTAAAGATACAACATATGTTGCAAAACTTGATACTACTTATTATTTAGATGAGACAAGTGCATCCGGAGAGTATTATAATGATTGCTATGGTGCATACAAGTTTGTTCCGTCAGAAGATGGCACATACAGCATCGATAGTAGTTCTTATGTATGTTTCTATGATGAAAATGGAACGAACCTTGGAAATGAAAAGGTTACATTGACAACAGGTAAGACTTACATTGTTGGAGCAAATGATGAAGATAGTTATGCATCTTTCACAATTAAAAAAGATGCGGTTGAAGTTCCGGCAGAATAATTGAAGTATTGTTGCTAAATCAGTAAGGAAATAAAAAAAGAAGTTCCTGATCGAAAATTTTCGATTCAGGGGCTTCTTTTTTGTGCTTTGTTATTGCCAAAAAAATAGTTCTTTGGTATCATAGAAATGACATAACTATTCGTTACATTAATCTTGAATAGTTGCGATAATGATAAGAAAATTGGTGAGAATTAAAATGAAAGCAAAAGCATGGAAACATTTTTGTACCATAACAAGACATCGTCATCAGGTGATCCGGAACTGCTATCATGCAGGAATCTTATGGCAGGGATTACGACATGATCTGTCAAAATACAGTCCGACAGAATTTATCCCGGGAGCAAAATATTATCAGGGGGATCGAAGCCCAAACGCTGAAGAACGGGAAGTAAACGGATATTCCGTCGCGTGGATGCATCATCAGGGAAGAAACAAGCATCATTTTGAGTACTGGCAGGATTATCATCCGCAGACTCGAATGAAACAGCCGGTAAAAATGCCGCTTCGCTATGTAAAAGAGATGTTCTGTGACCGCGTGGCTGCGAGTAAGATATATTATGGGAAAGACTATACGGAAGATATGCCATTGGCATACTATGAAAAGGGAAAATACTGCCGGGTCATTCACCCGGAGACGTCTGAATTGATCGAATCCCTTTTGAGAATGCTGAAAGAAAAGGGAGAAAAGGAAACCTTTGCATACATCCGTAAATTAAAAGAATATTAGTTCATAGGAGAGAGATAACGTGAGACAGTATAAAAGAGCAATTGCATTTGTGCTTATTTTGGCAGCTGTAATTGCAATAATTCCAAAAAATGACAGTGAAAGGAAGGTAGAAGCGGCACCGGCAACAACACCGACGCCGACAGTTGCCACAAGTCCTTCGTCAACGCCGGCAGGAACGCCGGTTTCAACCATCTATCCGGAAACCGGAACGATCGAGACGGCAGCACCGACTATGGTTCCGACGGCGGCTCCGACCGCAACCGTTACTCCGGCTATGGAAGTGACCCCGGTTCCGACTCCGGTGATCACACCGGCACCGGCAACAGAAGAGATCCGTGGAGTGTGGATTGCCTTTTATGAATACAAAAAGGCGGGCTTGAAAAATAAATCCGAAGCGGTTTTTCGAAAAAATGCGGACAAATTGTTTAAAAAGATTAAGGACAACGGCTGCAATGCTGTATTTTTTCACGTAAGAGCATTTGACGATGCCATCTGGCCATCGGAAAACTTTAAATTTAGCTCGTATATGGGAAAAAAGACACCGAATTATGATCCGTTGGCTATTTTAGTGGAAAGTGCTCACAAATATGGGTTAAAATTCCATGCATGGATGAATCCTTACCGGATTACTCAGAAAAAGATTTATGATCCGGCAAAAAAATCGACGACCAGCCGTATTATGCTGGCTGTTCGCGAAGTGATTGACAACTATCCGGTGGATGGTATTCATTTTGATGATTATTTTTATCCGGGAAGCGGACATAAGCAATACAAAAAGTATGCGTCGCTTTCTAACAAACAAAAGAAAGCAAATGTAAATAAGATGGTTCAGACGGTTTACGGAAACATCAAAGCGCAGAATCCAAAACTCTTGTTTGGAATTAGTCCGGCGGGAAATGTGGAATATTGTGAGTCACTGGGGGCAGATGTAAAAACCTGGATGAAAGGTCCCGGTTATGTGGATTATATAGCTCCGCAGATTTACTGGTCGAATTCGTACCGCGTGGGTAAAAAGACGGTTCGAATGTTTGATAACCGTTTTGCCAAATGGAAACGTCTGAATAAGGGAAATATTCCGATGTACATTGGGCTTGCGCTGTATCGAGGCGGTATGAAAGATGCTTCAGACCGTGGCTGGCGAAAGAGTAAGAAAATCATAGCAAGTCAGATCAGTAAGATACGAAGAAGCGAAAAAGCATATGGCTATATTTTGTTTAGTTACGAAAGTCTGTATAAAAAGGCTTGCCGTTATGAAGTGAAAAATATGCTGGCACGGATTACCAGGATTAAAGTGACGAAAGTGAACACGGACGGTACAACCCGCCTTAAAACGACAGTGTGGCCGGCGAGACTCGGGCAGACGGTTACGTGGAAGAGTTCCAATCCGAGCATTGCGTCAATCACAAATAAAGGCAGAATCCGGGTGAAGCAAAATGGAATCGTGAAATTTACGGTGAAAAAGGCCGGAAAAAGCGTGTCCGTGAAAATAAATACGGAGGAACTGTAATTGATAGATACATTAGATAAGACGATTTTGGAATGGTTTCAATCGATTCAAAACGACGCAGCGACGCATTTCCTATCAGTGCTTACCAAACTGGGAGAAGCGGGAATTTTGTGGATCATCGCAGGGATTTTGATGCTCGTTTTCTTAAAAGAGAAGAAGTATGGCGTGATCGTACTGCTTTCCTTGCTGTTTTGCCTGATTTTTGGAAATGGTCTGCTGAAAAATCTGGTCGCCAGACCAAGACCATGTCACCGCCCACACGACTACTTTATGCTGATCACAATTCCAAAAGATTATTCGTTTCCGTCGGGACATACCTTTTCTTCCGTAGCAGCAGCGATCGGAATCTGGCATTGGAACCGAAAATGGGGGATTGCAGCGGTGGTGACAGCGATTCTTATGATGTTTTCACGGTTGTACTTTTATGTCCATTATCCAACGGATATTCTTGGTGGAATCCTTCTTGGAACGGTGCTTGCCCTTTTGAGTATCCGGATTGTGGAAAAGACATTGGCCAGCGCGAGATGGAAGAACTGGAGAAATAAACGAAGAGATGAGAGGTAATGAGTATGGCAGTAATATTAATAGCGCTTGGATTGATAATAACAGGAATTGATAAATGGTATGTTTTGGATATTGCGTATCCGGCGTTTCATGTCGATGGGACCGTGGGAAGCCATGAATTGAGTCCATCAATTCAATTATATACGACAGGAAACATCCTCGGGAACCATGTGAAAATTGATCTTTTGCCGGATGCTCTTGGATGTCTTCTTTTGCTGATTGGTGCATTGATGTTAGTGAAGAAGAACAAAGAGTTTATTGTGGGGATCGTCCTTACACTTATCGCGATGGCATTAAACATTCTTTTGCCGTTTACCGGTTTTATCGAACAGGGACCGAAGCTTGTTATCTGGATTCTGGTAGTATACTTTGGGTATGCGGCGGCGGAACTTTTGATGGAATATTTTATCTTGTATTGCACCGTCGGTGTGACGGATGATCTGGCAAACCGTGCCACGAATACGAGAATTTTGTTTTGTTGGTGGATCACGGCACTTGCCAGAGTATATATGACATTTTTGACTTTTGTCGGCCACGGCGGGGTAAATACTGTTTATAAGGTGATTATGTCGGCGTTTGTCTTGTTTTATGGGATTATGCTTATATTTACAAAGAAGTATGTCGGATTGAGGCCGGTGGTAAGTATACGGGAGAGACGGCATCGGGATAAGAAGGAAAAGTTGTAAGCAGCTCCCGCAATCCTGCAAACATTCGAACTACGCGGAAAACCGCTGCGTTCTCATATTTGGGCGGGTCAAAAGGTAATGCCCGTCCTTTCGTGCAAGCACGAGGAGGGCATTACTTCTTGACCCTGTGGACTTATGTAATAACATATAAAAAAGTAGATTGTTTTTTGTGAAGCATTGACAATTTACTTTTTTTATTTTGCGTGGTATCATTTGTTTATTCCACCAAAAAAATTTTAAGGAGGTCAAAGAAAGGTGAAGATTGCTTTTTGGAGCAATTCGCCGGGTAAATCAGGTGTTACAGGGAATCTTTCCTGTATCAGTATCTTATCGGCTATGAGTGAGCCGTCAAGGATGGTGCTGTTTGAGAATCATGCAAGCATGAATAATCTTGGCAGTACATTTCTTAATCAGAATTCCTACGATGTATTACATGAAAAACAATCCTATTTTGTAGAAAACGGACTGGGGAGAATTTTATCATTTTGCGACATAGAGCAGGAGATGGTGACTGCAGATATGATTTATCGAACGTGCTTATCTGTCTATGATCAAAGAGTGTTATACTTACCGACGGGAGGTTTAAATCAGGACCTGCTGGAATATCGACTGAGCCGGCAGACAGCAAGTGTTTTGGATTTATTGGAACATTATCTTGGAAATGTCATAGTTGACGTATCCTCCAGCAATCTGGAGAGTTCCAGAAAGATTTTGCAGGAAGCAGATCTGGTGGTCGTTAATCTGTGTCAGAACTTTCAGTTATTGTCTCATTTCTTCCGAAATTTCTCGGATATTCAGAAAAAAGCTTTTTATGTAATAGGAAATTATTGTGAGGAATCTGTTATTACGAAGAGCACCATTGCGCAAAGTTACAACCTGCCTGGAAGCAGGATTGGGACGATGCCGCATAACCCGCGTTTTGCAGATGCATTGACAAAAGGAAATGTCGTTCCCTTTTTGCTGAGAAATGAAAAGTGCACAGAGGATAATGTAAATTATCCGTTTATGCAGGCGGCAAAGGAGACGACAGCGCTGTTACATCAGGCGATGCAACAGACCGCATTTGGATAATAAGAAGGAGTGTTGCGATTTGAGATATCGATTGGCGGCAGGATTGCTGCTTGTCTGTCTGATTCCGGCAAATATTTGTCAGGGGGTAGCAGAAAAAGGGATATTGAATGGCGATACCAAAATAGAGAAAAGGACAAAGGGAAATGTAAAGATTAAGCCAAAGAAAGGCAGATTGAAAAAAACGCCAAAAGGGAGAAAGCGCAGAAAAGGGATCGCGAAGGTAATAAAGGTGGAAATCGTATCCATGCCGATTCAAGTGGCGGTTGTGAAAGGAAGGGATGGAATCAAACAAGAAGTGTATGAGAGCTGGGAAAAAGAAATGACAGAAGACGCAGCAAAGGCTGCCCGAAGACAGCCTTTTGAAACGTTTTAATCCTCGTCATCCTCATGTGGCTGAGGTTTTACAAGGAGATGAATTTTGTCAATACGATTTTTTTCGCTTTCCAATACGGTATAAATCGCATAATCATCCTCGGCATGTTCGCCGGGATTTGGAAAGTGTTCCAGAAGATTGATGACATGACCGGAGATCGAATCATATTCTTCGGCTTCCAGCGGAAGGCCGATTCGTTCTTCAATGTCATCCAAACTGGTGGATCCAAGAACAATATATTCATTGTCGGTTACCTGCTGGATCTCGTCTTCTTCGTCCTCGTCGTATTCGTCGCGGATCTCGCCGACGATTTCTTCGAGAAGATCTTCCATCGTGATCAAACCGGAAAGTGCACCATATTCATCCAAAACGATGGTCATAGGGATGGAATCGCGGCGCATTTCCATGAAAAGTTCAGATACATTTTTGTATTCATATGTGATATGAGCTTCGCGGATCAAGTCGCGAAGGTTGAACTTTTCTTTGTCGCCGTTGTAAAAGACAAAATCTTTCAGATTGATAATACCTACGATATTGTCAATCGTGTCATCATAAACCGGCATACGTGCAAATTTATGTTCCGTAAATTCCGAAAGAAGGTCATCGTAAGAAGTATTTACTTCTACCATACAGATGTCAAGACGGGAAATCATGACATCTTTGGCGATGGAATCCCCAAAATCCACGATGTTTGTGATCATTTTGCGTTCTTCACTTTCCAGAATACCTTCTTCGTGGCTGACATCAACAAATGTACGAAGTTCGTCCTCCGTAATCTGTGATGCTTTTCCGTCGGGATCAATTCGCAAAATAAACAGGATAAAACGTGTTACCCGGTCTAACAGGAAAATGATCGGTGTGAGGAGATTCGTCAAAAACAAAATTACACCACTATAGGACAGCGCCATCTTTTCGGCTTTTAACGTAGCCATGTTTTTAGGTGTGATCTCACCGAAAATTAAGATCAATAAGGTCAAAACACCTGTTGCGATACCGGCACCAAGACTCATGTTGTCTTCCAGACCAAGACGTGTACATACCGAAAAGGCATACGATGTCGAGATCGAAGAAGCAGACAGGTTCACGATATTATTACAGATCAAAACCGTACTTAACATCTTAGAAGGTTTCTCAATCAGTTTCAATACACGTTTCGCCGCCTTGTTTTTGTCCTCTGCCAAAGCACGCATTTTCAATTTGCTGACGGTGGTCAGCGAGGTTTCCGCAGAAGAAAAGAATGCGGATAGTAGTAGCAACACAATAAGAATAATTATATTTTTCGCGTCACTGGGCCCCAAAAAAAATCACTCCATTTCATAAAAAGTATTACATCCCATTATAGGGGATAACGGATGTTTTGTCAAATATTTCAAAACTTAGTTTAATGCTTGACGTTTACGAGCCATTTCGTCGCTGTCAAGATATTCGTCGTAAGTAGTTACTTTGTCAATCATACCATTTGGTGTAAGTTCAATGATACGATTGGCAATTGTCTGAATGAACTGGTGATCCTGGGAAGTAAATAAAACGACACCAGGGAATTTGATCAAACCGTTGTTCACAGAGGTAATTGACTCCATATCAAGGTGGTTCGTCGGTTCATCCAGTATAAGGGCATTCGCACCCAACATCATCATTTTAGAAAGCATGACACGGACTTTTTCTCCTCCGGAAAGGACATTTACTTTTTTTAGACCGTCATCTCCGGAAAAGAGCATACGGCCAAGAAAACCACGTACATAGGTTGCGTCTTTTTCCGGGGAATAAGGCATCAGCCAGTCTACGATGGTATCAGTGCTGTCAAAGTCTTTCGTGTTGTCCTTTGGAAAATAAGCCTGGCTTGTGGTAATTCCCCATTTGTAATCGCCCTCGTCCGGTTCCATTTCTCCGGTAAGGATCTGGAACAATGTTGTCGCAGCGATGCCATACGAACCGACAAAAGCAATCTTGTCGTCATGTCCGACGGTAAAGGAAACATTGTCAAGAACTTTTTCACCGTCGATCGTTTTGGAAAGGTTGGTTACGGTCAGTACTTCATTTCCTATCTCGCGGTTTGGCTTGAAGTCAACGTAAGGATATTTACGGCTGGAAGGACGGAGCGTATCAAGCTCGATTTTTTCCAACGCACGTTTTCTGGAAGTTGCCTGCTTGGATTTGGAAGCATTGGCACTGAATCGCTGGATAAAGTCCTGCAATTCCTTAATCTTTTCTTCCTTCTTTTTGTTGGCTTCCTTCATTTGTTTGATCATCAACTGGCTGGATTCATACCAGAAGTCGTAGTTTCCGGCGTAAAGCTGCATTTTTGCGTAGTCGATGTCAACGGTATGTGTACATACTTTGTTTAAGAAGTAACGGTCATGCGAAACGACAATGATCGTATTTTCGAAATTGATCAAAAACTCTTCAAGCCAGCGGATCGCATCGAGATCTAAGTGGTTGGTCGGCTCGTCGAGGAGAAGAATGTCCGGATTGCCGAACAGAGCACGTGCCAAAAGCACTTTGACTTTTTCACTTCCGGAAAGTTCGCTCATTTTTTTGTAATGAAGTTCGGTGTCAATATTCAATCCGTTCAAAAGAGTAGCAGCATCGGACTCAGCTTCCCATCCGTTCATGGTAGCAAATTCGCCTTCCAGTTCGCTGGCACGGATTCCGTCTTCCTCGGTAAAATCTTCTTTTGCGTAAATGGCATCTTTTTCTTTCATGATGTCATAAAGACGCTGGTTTCCCATGATGACAGTGTCAAGGACAATGCAGTCATCGTATTTAAAGTGATCCTGTTCCAGCACGGAAAGGCGCTGACCGGGGGTGATGCTGATATCGCCCTGTGTCGGCTCCAGTTCTCCGGAAAGAATCTTCAAAAAGGTCGATTTTCCGGCACCGTTGGCACCGATGATACCATAGCAGTTTCCTTCGGTAAATTTTATATTTACTTCTTCAAAGAGCGCCTTTTTTCCAAAGCGCAATGTAACATTATTTGCCTGAATCATAATTTCCTCCGTTTTAAATCGTTATCTAATTACCTATTGTACTAAAAAATGGGGATTTTGCAAGTGTTTTTGAAAAATAATATTGTTAGATGAGGGAGATTTATGTATAATAGAAAGTAACTATTCAGGATCAATGTGTCTGAATAGTTACATATACATGGTAAAGGATGGCTTGATGAATGAGACAAGATGCGATAGAGCAGTTTGAGATAAAACCGGCGAAAGGATTGACAGAGGGAGTTACGCTTTCCGAAGAAAAGACGAATGTCGAGGTGCTTTTCTTTTGTAAAGAACACAAAGAGTGCCGGCTTTTGGTCTACAGAGACCAGAAACTTTTGAAGAAGATAAAAATGTTTCCGAGAACCGAAGCAGGAGCTCCGGATTTGTTCGGCGTGCGTCTCTGCGGCGAAGGGATTGTTGATTTTTTGCAGGGGTGTGAATATGTATTTGAAGCAGAAAAACAGATTTTTCAGGATCCTTATATGAAAGCGACTAGAGGGAGAAACCGGTTTGGACATAAGGGAAAGCTGCGAGGTAAATTTGAATTTTCGGAGTTTGATTGGTCCGGAGAAAACAGAAAGCTAATTGCCTTTGAGGATATGATCTTGTATCAATGCCATCTGCGTGGATTTACAAAACATAACAGTTCCGGGGTAAAAGCACCGGGAACGTTTTCCGGATTTTGTGAAAAACTCGACTATTTGGAAAAATTGGGAATTAACACGGTGATTTTTCTGCCATTGTATGATTTCAATGAAAGAATGGAAAAACAAAATGGAAAGATAAATTATTGGGGATATTCGGGGGATGCCTGTTATTTTGCACCGAAAGCTTCTTATGCTGCTAATCCCGATGATGCGGCGAATGAGTGCAAAGAGATGATAAAGAAAATGCATAAAAAGGGTATGAATGTATTTTTAGATATGCATTTTGATAAATGTTCTCCCCAGTTTATGATCCGCTGTCTGCGGTATTATGTGACCGAGTATCATGTAGACGGATTTTTGCTCAATACGGCAGTGGTTTCCGAGACATGGCTGCATGAAGACCCGATTTTGCGTCAGATAAAAATTTTGGGAGCAGGGTTTTCGGCACCGGAAAAAGTGGCAGGCAAAAAAACGTTTGCTGTGTTCAATGAAGAATACCTGACAACTGCCAGACGGTACCTGAAAAGTGATGAGGGTCAGGTGGCTGGATTTTATGAGGCATTTTGCAAAGACGATGCGACATGCGGCAGAGTGCATTATATCACGCAGAAAAATGGATTTACACTTCGCGATCTTGTTTCCTATGATGTAAAGCACAATGAGGCAAATGGGGAAAAGAATCAAGACGGAACGCAGTACAACTACAGCTGGAACTGCGGACAGGAAGGGGCCAGCCGGAAAAAAACAGTTCTTCAGATGCGTAAAAAACAGACAAAAAATGCACTTGTGATGCTTCTGCTTGGACTGCCGTCTCCGATGATTCTGGCCGGCGATGAATTTGGACAGACGCAGCGTGGAAACAACAATGCATACTGCCAGGACAATGCCACAACATGGCTAAATTGGAATTTGTTGGAAAAGAATCAAGAATTGTTTCATTTTGTACAGAAGCTGATTGCTTTCCGCAAAAGCCACATTTTGTATCACCGTCAGGAGATGTTGACGGGAATGGATACGAAAGGAGTGGGCGCTCCGGCGGTTTCGGCGCACGGAATCGAACCGTGGGAAGCAGATTTTTCTTATTACAGCAGAGATCTTGGAATTTTGTTTTATGGTACGTATTATGAAGGAAATTCTGTTTATATGATGTTTAATCTGCATTGGGAAAGCCACACATTTTTCTTCCCTGTTGTGGAAAAGGACAAAGAGTGGAAATGTATCTTTGATACGGAATGCACGGAGGGAGAAGGAAAGACCGTACAGAAGAAATATAAAATGGCGCCAAGAAGTATCGCCGTATTTGAATGTATAGACACCTGCCCTGCCGCTGCCAAGAGTCAGAGACAGGACAAGCATCAAGCTAAGCCTGAAAAGGCTTAAAAGTTGTGCTCTGCAACGATCGGGTCAAACAGATCCAGCTTGCAGTATTCCTGGTCGGAAAAGTGCTTGCAGGTTGTGCAGGAGACATCCTCGTCTCCGGATTTGTTTGTACATTTGCAGTCGTGTTTAATGCAGTAAGCACTGCAGTTTTGCGCAACATTACGATAGGTAGATTCCTTTGCTCTCATGGTATTCTCCTTTCCTGATGAAGTGTTTATTGACACGCGATTAGTATTGGCAAACTGAGAAAAAATATGCAAAAAAGAGGTTATTCATATGAAAATGTACCAGATTGAAGAGGTAAAGCCGTTTATGGCACAATTGCTTCTTCAGGAAACATTTGACAAATTTTGTGTAAGTGTTGCGGAGATACGCACGATTGTTCCGATAACGATAAAAGGAACGATGTCGCATGACTGGCTTTCGCCGGAAGATGCGGAAAAATATAAAAAACTGGAATATATTCCGTGGAAATTATTGCGTCCTGTGGTTTTTGAACTGATCAAAGGCAAACAGACGCCGGATTTTTTGAAAATACAATTTGTTTATTATAGCGAAAATGGGGATTGCGGCGGGCTGCGGGTTCAGTTTGAAGCAGGAACGCTGACATGCCTGTCTACGTATACGCCGGCGGAATTTTCTCTGGACCGCAATGCAGAGACGTTTTGGGACGAAAACTGCCAGGCATTTTTGAAAAAACATGAAATTGTTAGCACTCAACTTTAACGAGTGCTAAAAAATCCTTGACATCTGATTTTTTCTGTATTACAATACTTTCTATAGTAAATGTAACGATTCAGTTATTACAAGATTTTATAACAGGAGAGTGACTTGAAATGAAAAAAGAGCAAGGAAGTTTAGCAATTAATTCTGATAATATTTTTCCGATTATTAAAAAATGGCTGTATTCGGATCACGACATTTTCATCCGTGAACTTGTCAGCAATGGATGCGATGCCATTACAAAACTCAAAAAACTGGAGATGATCGGGGAGACATCCCTTCCGGAGGATTATAAAGAGAAAGTGGAAGTATTTGTCAATGCGGAGGACAAGACGATCCGTTTTGTGGACAATGGACTTGGTATGACGGAAGATGAAGTAAAAGAGTACATTAACCAGATCGCATTTTCCGGAGCGACGGATTTCCTTGAGAAATACAAAGACAAATCAAGTGAAGACCAGATCATCGGACATTTCGGACTTGGTTTTTATTCGGCCTTTATGGTGGCTGACCGTGTGGAGATTAATACTTGTTCTTATCTTGAGGGCGAGCAGGCGATTCACTGGGAGTCAGAGTGCGGAACCGAATTTGAGATGAGTGACAGCGACAAAGATACGGTCGGAACTGAAATTATCCTTCATTTGAATGAAGACAGTTATGAATTTTCAAATGAATACCGTGTTCGTGAAGTTTTGGATAAATATTGCTCCTTCATGCCGGTTGAGATTTTCCTTACCAATGAAAATGCAGAACCGCAGTATGAGACGATTCCAAGTGAAGAAGTAACCGAGGAAGATACGGTTATTGAAGAGATCGTGGAAGAGCCGAAAGAGAAAAAAGAGGGTGAAGAGGAAGAAAAGAAAGAACCGGTTAAGAAAACAAAAATTTTAAAACGTCCGGTTTCCATCAGCGATACGAAACCTCTTTGGACAAAACATCCAAATGAATGCACGGAAGAAGAGTATAAGGAATTCTACCGCAAAGTGTTCCAGGATTACAAAGAGCCATTGTTCTGGATTCATTTGAATATGGACTATCCATTTAACTTAAAAGGTATTTTGTACTTCCCGAAAGTAAATCTGGAATATGAAAATGCAGAGGGCGTTATCAAATTGTACAATAATCAGGTGTTTATCGCCGACAATATTAAAGAGGTGATTCCGGAATTTTTGATGCTTCTGAAAGGGGTTATTGATTGTCCGGATCTGCCATTAAACGTGTCGCGTAGTGCGTTGCAGAATGATGGATTTGTCGCTAAGATCGCAGATTACATTACGAAGAAAGTGGCTGACAAATTGACCGGAATGTGCAAGACGGACCGTGAAAATTTCGAAAAATACTGGGATGATATCAGTCCGTTTATCAAATATGGCTGTCTGAAAGACGAGAAGTTTAAGAGTAAGATGAAAGATTATATCTTATTTAAAGATCTTGACGACAAATATATGACGATGAAAGAATATCTGGAGACGGTAGATACTCCGGAGGCAGAAGTGGTTGAAAAGGGCGAAGAAGACAAAGATTCCGAACCACAGGAACCACCAAAAACAGTCATTTATTATGTTACAGACAGAAAGCAGCAGAGCCAGTATATCAATCTGTTCCGCGAGGAAAATAAAAATGCTTTCGTATTGACGCACAGCATTGACCAGCCATTTATCTCTTCTTTGGAAATGGGCGATGACAATGTCAAATTCCAGCGTATCGATGCTCAGGTAACGGAAGATTTTGTAGAAGAAATGAGCGAAGAGGAAATCAAAGAGAAGAAAGATGCTTTGACGGAAATCTTCAAAAAGGCTCTTGGCAAAGAGAACCTGGATGTTCGTGTCGAAAAGATGAAAAATGAAAAGATTGCTTCGATGATCACGATGTCCGAAGAAACCCGCCGTATGCAGGATATGATGAAGATGTACGCCATGAACGGCATGGGTGCAATGGGTGATTTTGGCGGCGAAACACTTGTCCTCAATGTAGCAAACCCACTGGTTCAATACGTAGAAAGCCACAAAGACGGCGACAAGACGGATCTCTTCTGCAAGCAGTTGTATGATCTTGCTATGATCAGCCACAAACCGCTTGAGCCGGAAGAAATGACAGAATTCGTTATGCGAAGCAATGAGATCATGGAATTGCTGGCAAAGGAAAAGTAACGGAGCTATCTTACGATAAATCTTCATTTTTATCGAAGAATAGAACAGTCTTATTGCATAAAACTCGATATTTATAAATCACACTGCTTCGCAGTGTACGCAAACAAAAACCTCGGATTATCATGCAAGCATGTAATCCGGGGTTTTTGTCTGCTGAAACGATTTATAAATATCTCAGACAGTTATGCAATTGCGACTTATTCTTCTCTTAAAAATATCGATTTATAACGTTCGATAGCAAGTTTCGTCGCTTGTCAGACCATAAGTTTAATAATATGTTTTTACACCTTTGCTTTATAGAAAAGCAGGGGCTTATTTTTCTAAAACCAAAGGCTGCAAAATCCCTGTTGACTTTTGCCCTAAATGTGATATGATACAGTTAGAAATGACTAACACAGCAGAAACGGAGGTTACATATTCATGGAATTTCAGACAGTATTAGAAAACAGAAGAAGCGTACGTTCTTACGATGATTCTAAAAAAGTGACAAAAGAGCAGATAAATGAGATCGTTGAGGCGGCGATTCAGGCGCCATCGTGGAAAAACTCACAGACGGCGAGATATTATTGTATCCTCGATGCGGACAAGAGCAGAGATTTCGCACAGAAATGCCTGCTTCACGGAAACGATAAAAAAGTAGACGGAGCAGCACTTGTCGTGACGACATTTGTATCGAATCGCGCAGGATTTGACCGCGAGGGAAATCCGGACAACGAATGTGGAAATGGCTGGGGCTATTATGACCTTGGACTTCATAATGAAAACTTCATCCTGAAAGCAAAAGAACTTGGTTTGGATACCCTTATCATGGGACTTCGTGACAGTGACAAGATTCGTGAGATCCTTGGTGTGCCGGAGACAGAGACCATTGTCGCTGTAATCGCAGTAGGATATGGCGCAGAGTCTCCAAACAAACCAAAGCGTAAGACACCGGAAGATATTGTGAAGTTCTATTAATTAAGGGTAACTATTCAGGATCAATGTGTGGGAGGGGAGCCTGAATAGTTACAATTAAGGTTTACAGACCGAGCAAGGAGTCAGCCCTTTGCTTTTGGCCTCGCTTAATGTCGTTTTAATACTGCTGCTACGCAAGTAGCGGCAGTTTTTTGTATGGTATTTTGTACCGGTTTTTGTAATATAAACAACCTCGCTTACATCCTTAACCGACGAAGATTTTGCGGCAGAGGATTTTGTGGCTCCGGAAGAACGATACGAGGAGCGGTTGTAGGAACTTCCGGAATGTGTCACTTTTTTGAATTTGATCTGTAAATTTTCTCCATTTGTCGTAGCGATGATGCACCCTTTTTGATCGGTTCGGTACAAGGCTTTGGCGTACGTTTCCGCACGGCGGACAACATTGGCGACGGGGTGGCCGTAGCTGTTATTTTTTCCCACAGAAATAATGGCTGTCTTGTATTTGGAAGCCAATGCCTTTTTTACGAAAAGAACGCCATTAGCGGTGTCGGAGCCGTGGTGAGAAAGCAGATAAATGTCTGAAGCAACCGCTTTTCCGGAAGCAAGGATCGCATTTTCGACACGGGCAGTCGCATCGCCCATATAGAGAAATGAGCGGCTGCCGTAAGTGACGCGCATAACGATACTGGCTTCGTTGGTATCCGAACTGCTCGCATCGGCAGAAAGAACGGTGCCTTTGCACGAAGGGGCCAGTTTCAGGGTGGAGCCGGTCCGCGGATGGATCCTTTTTACCTTATGTTTTGAAATGGCAGATATCATTCGCTTGTAACATTGTGTCGTAGAAGCAATCTGCGGCAGAATGATTTTCTTTACATGATAATCGGCGATTACGTCATCCGCACTTTCCATATGGTCAGCATCGGGATGTGTTACGACGAGCGTGGAAATGGTTTTCACGCCAAGTGTTTTCAATTGGAATTGTAAAGTGCCATATTCACTGTGCTTTCCGGTATCAATCAAAACCGCCTGATTTCCTATTTTAATCAATTCGGCGTTTCCCTGAGCGACATCGAGATAGGCAAATGTCGCATTTTTTAATGCCTTGGCATTTACATTATCCGGAAATACAGAAACGGAAAACAAAACGAAAAACAGGATAAAAATAAAAGGAATGTGATTTCCGGTTTTGCGTTGATTGGATGGATTCATAAAAGAGCCTTCTTTCATATATGATTTTGACAAAAGTCACTTATAAGTGCTATAGTAATAGTATAGCGGCATCAAAAAGGAAAAGCAAGAATGGATTGCGGGAAATAGTGAAAAATAGTGAAAAGATAGTGGAAAAACAACTGGATAAATTGCTGGGGATGCGGTATACTAGGTATAAGTACGTGGGAGTTAAGTGGGCAGCAGGTATTGGAAGAAAACGAAATGCAGAGTTTATATACATCATTGTCACATCTGTGGCCGCGCGAAAAGGAATTTCTTGCCTTTTTGCTGCAAAACCGTATATATGAATTTACCCAAATTGAAGTGTCAAAAATGCTTGGAATTACAAATAGAGCAGATCATCTCACTATGACGTTGTTATTTTTTAAGAGACAAGGGGGCGGCAGCGTATGAAATATGCAATGATAACCGGGGCAAGTTCCGGAATCGGGCGCGAATTTGCCAGACAACTCGCGAGAAAAGGATATTCGCTGATTCTTGTGGCGCGCAGAGGAAAACGTCTGGAAAAGCTGGCACAAGAACTGGTAAAATATGGATGTCAAACAGAAATCATCGCAGCGGATCTTTCCCAGCCGAAAGAATGTGTGCGCGTAATGAAGGAAATGAAAGAATTTCCGATTAAAATATTTATCAACAATGCGGGATTTGGTGCTTGCGGCGATTTTACCGATACTGATGCGGCGACCGAACTTCAGATGATCGATGTCAATGTCAAAGCGATGCATCTTTTGATGAAACTCATGCTTAAGAAAATGGAAAAGCAGGAAAACCAAGGATATATTTTAAATGTGGCATCTTCCGCAGGACTTCTTCCGGCGGGGCCGTTTATGGCGACGTATTATGCGACAAAGGCCTACATGGTCAGTTTGACGCGCGCTGTCGCAGCAGAACAGCGCAGCAAGCGGAGCCGCATTTATGTCGGAGCATTGTGCCCGGGACCGGTCGACACCGAGTTTAATGATGTGGCAAAAGTAAAATTTGCGCTGCCCGGCATTACACCTCAGTATTGTGCGTCTTATGCGCTTGAGCAGATGAGAAAACGGAAAACGATCATTGTGCCCAAATTTACCATTCGTGCGGCGACAACGATGGCACGTTTTGTTCCTCAAAAAATGCTGATTCCTGTGATCGGACAACTGCAGAAAAAGAAATTTTAAGCACGAATGGAGAAGGAGAAGACGATGAATAAACATGTAGAAGAAGCAATGAAACTTAGAAATGCGACGCCAATGTGCAACAACTGCGCGCAGACGATTCTCCGCGTGTATGCGGAAGAAATGGGGATGAGCGAAGATCTGGCAGCTGCGGTCGGAAGCAATTTCGGATCCGGAATGCGCTGCGGAGGTACTTGCGGAGCAATCACGGCGGCACTTATGGTGCTTGGAGCCAAAGGATATGATTCGCCACAGGCATTTCAGGCATACCGTCGAAAAATGGCAGAAAACCACGACGGAATGACCGACTGCGCGGACCTTTTGCGCGCCAATGCAGAAAAAGGCGGCGAGAAAAAGATGCACTGCGACAATATGATCAAAGAATCCATAGAGGTTATGGACGAAGTCATGAATCAGGCGTAATGGATGCAAATAGTGAAAAAATAGTGAAGTAATAGTGAAAAAACTACCGCGCGAACCAGTTTAACATTTCCGCGCGTTCCAAATTTTCATCGGAATGCTCGATTTCCCGCGAATAGCGGTAAACGACTTCAATTACATCGTCCATTGCCAATTCGCCGTGTTTCAGCCACCGCCCCAAGAGAAGCAGGTAAATCTCGATGGTGTGGCCGATGCAGGCATCCACTTTGCCGAGTATATTTTCATCGTATACGGCGCCGAGCAGATAGACGGAAATAAAATAGACGACAAGTTGTTCCAAAACAATATCAAGAGGAGTCAGATTACTTGTGTTCCACCAGGTTTCGAACTCCTCTTTATTTTGCTCAAAAACCTTTTTGCCTTCGCCAAATAAAAACAGGCGAGATTCCACCAAAACTTCTGCCCACTGCGGGTACAAGATTTCAAACTCTTCAAATAAAAACAGAAATAACCGCTCAAATAATTCATATTCATTTTCTACACAAACACGATCGGATTCCTCGAATTCATTCCATGAAATAAGCGAACCGGCATCATAATGTCGCTGCACGGAAACAATAATCTGTAATATTTTGTCAATTCTGTCTCGGATATTTACATTGCGGTCCTGTATAATTCGGATCATTTCCTCGCGAACGTCTTCAAGCTCAGAAAATAGAAAATAATCAAATTCTTCATAACACTCGTCGGTCTCATCTTCTTTGGTAACAAAGGTAATGGGTTCTGTCGTATTCATCACAATTTTTGCAACTTCCGGGCAGGAAAGAGACAGTGTGATTTCCCGCAGATTTTCAAATTCTTCGGTGTGCCGCGGATATTCCCGGCAGGTAGTACACAAACTATCTTCGCCCATATGGATGTACATATCGCACAGATCATCGTCACGCAGAAATGCGCATTTTCCACGTTTATTGTGGCCAAACACGCCTTCTTCCCAATCGATATTTTGACAGAGCGTCTGCTGGTAATCTCCTTTGTAGTTTCTGTATTTTTCCAGCGACTCATCGTCAATGACAATCTGCCATTCTGCACAACAAGTATCGATACATTTGTCTGCGATACAGTGAAATTTTTTATAGTAATCCGGGTATAAATAGTACATTTTATTTTCCTCTGCTTTCTGCCTTGTATGGAGCGGAAAATCGCTGCCATGCAAAGCACTAAAAGTGTATCATTATTCTGGGGGAAAATCAAGGGGCGTGAATTTCGATATTGTTTTCTATGTTCACCGTAAGTGTGGTCTGACAAAAGTAATTCTGAATATTGAACCCCAAAAAGATGTTGAAGGAGGATGAGATGCTCGAAGAAATTAAAAAGCGTCGGCAAAGCAGCATTTATCGGCATTCAGAAGCAGGCGAAGATTAAGGTTCCGCGGGACAAAAAAGCGGCCTATGTGAAATTACTTGCAAAAAAATACGGCTGACCCCTTGACGAATCAAAAAAAAGGTGCTATAACGTAGTTGTAAATAAAAACAACAGTTGTAACAAGAGAAACGAAACGCCAATTTAATATCGACATTCCGCAAACTTCCCTATGTTATCAATTTGTATGAATGGAGGAAAAGACAAATGACTACTTTAAGAGTACAAAGAAGAAACATGGAAACCAAGGCTAAAAAGCTGAGAAGAGAAGGTTATGTAACCGGTAACCTTTTTGGAAAAGAGATTGAGGGTTCGATTCCTGTGCAGATCGAAAAGAGCGAAGCAGAGAGAATCCAGAGAGAGTGCATGAAAGGAAGCCAGTTGTATTTGGAACTGGAAGGAAAAACTTACGATGTACTGATCAAAGAGATGGATTACAATACCATGAACCATCAGATTTTGGAAATGGATTTCCAGGCATTGGTAAAAGGAGAAAAAGTACACTCTGTTGCGGAGATTGTCCTTCACAATAAAGAGAAAGTTGTCGAAGGTGTACTGGAACAACTTTTGGAAGAGATTTCCTACAAAGCCACTCCGGAAGAGCTGGTTGAGAAAGTGGAAATTGACTGCAGTTCCCTGAGACTGGGTGACATCATCAAAGTATCCGATCTTGACATCGCTAAGAATGACAAGATTGAGTTGCAGACACATTTGGATACTCCGATCGTCAGCGTCGTAGCAAGTAAAAATGTACAGCCGGCTGAAGACGAAGAAGAGACTCCAGCTGAGGAAGCATAATCAAAAATATGTAATTTTTCAAAGAGTCACTATTTTATTGTAGTGGCTCTTTTTTAACTTGTCCGATTGTAAAAAAAATGGTATAATTGAATAAAATTTTTGTAAAATCCAAGTAATTGTAGAAAAAGGAGGAAAAGACAATGAAATCTCAGGAAAAGTTGAAAAAGAAAAAAGGAATGCGTCTGGCATTCAAATTGAGTTTAACGGTATCCATACCGCTTCTGCTGATCACGTTGATTGGAATCGCAATCAGCGCAGGAAAGCAGAACAGCATATCAAAGGATTTGGTAGAGCGTGAGGTTAGCGGAATCGCAGTCAGTGTAAGAGAGGCTTACATAGAGATGGCAGATGGTGCAGATTTTGCGATGAGCGGAGATACACTGAAAAAGGGAAATGAGACATTAAGTGAAAATTATGAACTCATTGATAAACTGAAACAGGAAAGAGACGTGGAACTATCCATATTTTACGGAGATACCCGTGTTCTTACGACATTGAAAGACAGTTCAGGAAAACGTGAGATCAACAAGAAGATGTCCAAAGAAATATATGACATAATTCAACGTGGAGAAAGTTACTTTACAGATGATCTGGAATTGTTTGGAGTACCGTATTCCGGTTGTTATGTGCCATTATATCAGCCGAATTCCGATAAAATTGTTGGAAGTATTTTTTGTGGACGAAGTCAGGCAGAAGTCAATGCGGCAGCACATAGTACGATTGTTTCCATGGCGTTGTCGATGATGGGCGTATTTATTGTTGCCATTGTGATCGGTATGTTTGTGATCACAAGAATTGCCAAACATCTGGATGGTGCCGTAGATTATCTTGGAACATTGTCAAAAGGTGCTCTGAATCTGACAGTGAAAAAAGATCTTGTGGTACGAAAGGATGAAGTAGGTGATATCGCCCGTGCAATTCAGCGTCTTGTCGAGTCCATGCGTGATATTATCACGAATATTACGACATCATCCCAGGCGCTTCAGGGATTTTCCGAGGAATTTTCCGCTTCCTTTGACCGTATTGCAGAGTCGATCAACAATGTAAATATTGCAGTAGACGAGATTGCAAACGGTTCTTCAAGCCAGGCAGCAGAGACGATGAGTGCAAGCCAGAAGGTAACGCAGATGGGAACCGCATTGGATGAAACGACGGCAAATGTTGAGACACTTGGAAGCAGTTCCGTAAAAATGCGTGAATATAATAAAACCGCCGCGAAGAATTTGGATGAATTATCTGCCATCAGCGAAACGACAAAGTCATCCGTTCTTTTAGTTCAGAATCAGACAAATCAGACCAATGATTCCGCACAGGAGATTCGTGAAGCAACAGAACTAATTACAGATATTGCCAATCAGACAAATCTTCTTTCCCTCAATGCGAGCATTGAAGCGGCAAGAGCAGGTGAGAATGGCCGCGGTTTTGCCGTTGTGGCAGACGAGATCCGTAATCTGTCAGAGCAGTCCAGAGAATCTGCAGAACGTATTGTGGAGATTGTCAACACTTTAATCGCCAATTCAAATACAAGTGTAACTACCATGAACGAAGTGGCAGAGAATATTCGTACTCAAAATAACAAAATAGAGGAAACCGGAGAAATGTTCCGCTCCCTCAATGAAGAAATTGCCGAGGTGACAGAGGCTATCGAAAAAATTCGTAAGCAGACTGAAGCATTGGATGTCCAGAAGAAAGAAGTATTGGATATCGTGGATGGCTTAGCTGCGATCGCTGAGCAGAATGCAGCCGGAACCGAAGAAACTTCGGCATCCATGGCTGAGTTCCATGAGATCATCGATTCCTGCCATGAAGCTACGGAGGAATTGACAAAACTTGCTCAGAATCTGGCAGATCATACAGAGAGGTTCACCTTATAACCAATGCGTTAAAGAACTAACGATAAACAGATCATGACGGCGATGATCCCCAGTGCTGCAATTGCATAAATGCGGGCAGCGCGGGATCTGCCGGAAGTGTCTGTGTCAGAAATCGACATCTGCTCGATACATTTTACTGCATTTTCTGCATCTTCTTCGGATACATAAATCTCAAAGGCAGTTTCCATTTTTCCGGTAATTACGTTCATATCACTGATTTCACGTTTTTCTGCGGAGATGTGCTGTGATTGCAGTGTGGCGATGATTTGATCTGCTTCTAAAAAAGTGTTTGCATTGTAAATTTTTGTCATAGTAAATCCCCCGTTCCGTACGTTATTGTTGTTTCCAGTATAAGGGATAAAATGGGGAAATGCAAGGAGATTTTATATTACACCAAAGAATATTTGGTCCCAAAAGGGATACATGGGTATACCATTACAAAATTTTCAGAGGGAAAAATTTTGAATTGTTGATCCTGGATGTGATGAGGGAGGAAGTGGATGGCATTGCATTGGCGAAAGGCATCCGGGAAAGGTGCGTGAAAAGCCTGGAATCCTTTTTTATCTTTGCTTTTGCCAAAAGGATATGTTATGATATTGATAAAAGTTTTTGCATTATCACAATAGAAATAGGGGAAAACCAATGAAAAAGATTTTAACCTGTCTGCTGCTTATAAGTATATTAACGGCCTGTTTTGTAGTGGGTTTATTCGCTTTATCTGTAGTAAAAGACGACAAAGAATTTAACGAAGTGGCGACAGAAGTGACGAAAAATATAGACGACAAAACCGACGACACACAAAAGGGCAGCTCTACGAAAAAGGATGATACGAAAAGCGAGCCGACGGTGGCACCACAGCAGGAAAATACGGACGATGCGGTGTCTTTTCAGCCGCATGCTGTAAAGAGTACAAAGCCATCCAAATACATGAAAATGACGCAGAGCAATGTAAATGGAAAGACGTTGTCGAATAACAAAAAATATCGTGCCAAACAGGAGATTTCTTTTGAGCAGGGTTCAGAGTATACGGCGGCGGAAGGAATCGTTACTTTCCGTGGAAACAATTTCCGCGATAACCCGGTTTGGGGAACGGCGGACTTTGCGGAAAATAAACTGAAATCGGATTGGACATATCAGACCGGAAAACTTACCTCGCAGGGGAAAACGTGGACCGGCAGTGGCTGGACCGGACAGCCTCTCGTGGTCAAATGGCCGCGTGCGACAAAACAGGTAATGAATATGCATTCCTGGGCGAAAGAGGACGATTCTCTGGTGGAAGTGATCTATGCCTGTCTCGATGGACACATTTATTTTCTGGATATGAAAACAGGTAGGCAGACACGCGATACGTTGGACATTGGGTACACATTTAAAGGTGCCGGGGCATTGGATCCGCGTGGCTATCCGATCATGTACGTGGGTTCCGGCTACAATAGCAGCAAAGGAAAATCGCGCGTATTTGTCATCAGCCTTATTGACGGAAAAGTGTTGTATACATTTGGTGACAGCGATCCGTTTTCTTTGCGTGGCTCCCTCAGCTTTTTTGACTCTTCCGCGCTTGTGGATGCGGAGACGGATACATTGATCTACCCGGGCGAAAATGGAATTTTATATCTGATCCATCTTGGTACAAATTACGACGAGGCGCAGGGAACCTTATCGATAAATCCGGACCGGATCGTAAAGTGGCATTATCAGGGACTTCGCACCGGCACTTCCAAATATTGGCTGGGGATGGAGGACAGTGCCGTGATCTACAAAGGGTATTTATATATACAGGACAATGGAGGCCATTTCATGTGTCTCGACTTAAATACCCTGCAGCTGGTATGGGTTCAGGACTGCCTTGACGACTCCAATGGATCACCGGTTATGTCAATCGAAGATGGCAAAGCATATCTGTATGCAAGCACTTCCTTTCATTTTGGCTGGCGGAGCAGTTCCACGGCTCCGATCCCGATTTGGAAAATTGACGCAGAAACAGGAGAGATTTTGTGGAAAACGGAATACGACTGCCGTTCGGTAAGTGACCTTTCCGGCGGCGTTCAGTCTACGATCGCGCTTGGAAAAAATAATCTGTCGGACAACCTGTACGTCACGGTATCGCGGACAGGCGGCTTAGCCAATGGTGTACTCGCCTGCCTTGATAAGAAAACCGGAAAGATAAATTGGGAACACAAAGCCGCGTATGCCTGGTCCTCGCCAATCTGCGTTTACGACCAAAAGGGCGATGGCAGAGTGATTTATGCGACAAGCGCCGGAATGATGTATCTGTTAGACGGAAAAAGCGGAGAAGTGCAGGACGAGCTGCATGTAAGCGGCAGCTGCATTGAAGCCTCGCCGGTGGTATACGACGACAGGCTTGTGATCGGAACCAGAGGGTGCCAGATCTGTGGGATAAAAATTTTGTAGTGGTGTTTTGGGGGAGAGAGTAAAGGTGTTGAGATAATGAAAGAAGTAAATGCAAATATATAAATGAACATAATTAGAAACAGAAAAATGATAATGGAAAGGAGCAAAAAATGACAGGATACATGTCGGAAATGCGTAAATTAGTAGGACACAGGACAATCATTCAATGTGCCGCCAGCGTAATCTGCGTAGATGTTAATGGGAAAATTTTACTTGGGAAAAGAACAGATAATCACAAGTGGGCGTATGCCGGCGGCTCTGTTGAAATAGACGAATATGCGGAGGATTGTGCAAAAAGGGAATTGTACGAAGAAATGGGGATTTCGGCACAATCTCTGGAGTTCTTTTTTGTAAATTCAGGCCCGGAAACGCACTATATTTATCCAAATGGAGATGAAGTTTCTAACTTTGAAATCGTCTATTTATGCAGCGAGTGGGAAGGCGAGCCTAAGATGCAGGATGGGGAAATGGAAGAACTAAGATTTTTCACAGTGGATGAAATTGACCTTGATGAGATTTCACCGCCGACAAGAAGGGTAATGGAGGAGTATGTTCGGAGATTTGGGTGAGGACGAATCAGAATAAATTACACGAAAATAGTGATCCGTTTTAAATTTTTTGCTATAATCCCATCCTTGACACTTGTTAGACTATAAAACGGCCACACATCCTGTAAACACGGGGTTTGTGACCGTTTTGTTTATGTATTGATATGTACTATATTTTTGCTTCTTGTAATGTTAACGTACATAAAAATCAACTCCTTTGTAACTATTGTATGCACAATGATAAACAATCACAAGTACAATCTTAAAATTTGACAAAAAATAAGCCTCAAAGGGTGAAAAAGATGGAAACTACAGAAATTAAAAAACATGACGAAGCTACATTAGAATTGTATTCTTTACTTGGCCAAGGTTATAAGGCGATGCAGGAAGGTCGTGAAAGTTTCACCGAGGAAGTGAAGGAGCGAATTCGGAAAAGGAGAGAACAGCGTGCCTATCGTTAAATTTACACAACCAGCCGAGTTTGACTTACAGTTCATAGAATATTACATATCCTATGAACTGTAAGTCAAACTCGGCTGCGGACGATACCATTGATGGGATTATTAATAAGCAGCAAGAATGTAAAACTATGTAGGTATGGGAGGTGCTGGAAATATTATGTAAAATGCCTTTAAATGTAATCGTCTTATTTAATGGAGATGTATAATTTCTCGAAGCATTACCGACAAACTTATTGATATTTTTTGTTATTTGGTATACACTATGTATATACCAAATGCAAGGAGGAATCTATATGCAGGCACAAGTGAAGGAATGGGGAAATAGTCAAGGGATTCGTTTATCTAAAGAAGTATTGAAAAGTGCGGGAATCAAATTAAATGAATTCTTGGATGTTGAGGTATCAGATGGGGTGATTACTTTGGCAAGACAATTTCGGCATAAAACGTTGGAAGACAGGGCTGCTGAATACGATGGAAAGTTAATGCTTGACGGTGAATATGCTTGGGGCGAACCGGTTGGGAGAGAGGTGTGGTAATGGCATCTTTACACCAAGGAGATATTCTTAAGATTGAAAAAATAAAACATCCTGTATTGGTGGTTAGCAAAGATTTTTTTAATACAAGCGGTGAAATAATTGGATGTCCGATTATTAAAAATTCGACTTCGGGTCCACTTCATATATGGATGTCTACAGAAGAAAATGAAGGCTATATACAGTGTGAAAAACTGGCGTTGTTAGATATGTCATTTCGCGGTTACAAAAAAGTGGACAGATTGCCAATTTCAGAGATGATTAATATATCGGATGCTATTCAAGGTATCTTTGAATATGTTTAGGAAATAAAAGTAAATTCCAAGTGTTTTGAGCATGCGGATATTTTTTAGACCGTTATGCTTATCTTGCAAAAATGGCAAAATAGAGCGGATTAATTCGCTTATTTTGCCATTTATTTATAAATGAAAGATTTGTATAATAAAACTATCATTTAGGGACGCAAACATATTTGACAGGAGGGACGCTTATGCAGCAATATAGTATATTTTTTAATCATATTCCTTACTCTAACCAGACATTAAATGAGTATAAAAAAACGCATCCGAAGCGAATTTATCGTTCATATACAAATCCTTATAAAACGGATTTAGACTTAAATATTTATTCGGGTTCGTATTATTGCGTTAATCATTTTCTTCAATTTTGCCGTCTGCAACAATTTCGATTAGTCGGTCTTTCTTTTTCTCTACAGCGTTTAATGAAGCTAGTATTTCAAGTGTAATTTGAGAAAGTTCTTTCATGGAAATCTCTGGTACATATTTTTGACCAATGGGACAATCTCTTGCACAAAATTGATTACATAGATTCGGCATTTTGTAGCAATCAGACATTCGAATTACTTCGTCTGGACGAGGTAAGGATTTTCCATTTTCAATTTTTTCGATGCGATCTGCAGAAATCGTTTCTAAAAGTTCACTTGCTTTTTCTCTTGTAAGTTCTAGTCTTTCACGACAAATTTGATAGATATTTTTGTTCTTTTTGACGGATTTTTTTCCCATAACGCTTTTTCCTCCACAGTAATTTGAAATAAGGGATAATATCAGGTTCTTAATATTTATATACTACCTGAATCCGTGAAACTTATATTTCCATTGTACCAGTTTTACACTTAAAACTCAAGGCTGTGGACGTTTTTAGGAATACAATACACCAAAAGTCATGCTGCTTTGAATAATTTATGAAAGATGTATTATTCCTATTTTTTTCATAGAGTTTCACGGATTCAGGATTAAATCAATCAGATCAAGTTTTGACATTCCCAAGATTTCCGCTGCACGTCCGTGTGAAATGGTTTTGTCTAAAATATAAGGATACAAAAGAATTGCATTTTGCCGAAGTTTGTTAGTGCTGTCTATATATGGTTTCATTTCTTCCGGTATTTCCCATTGAATGGTTATCATGTTCATGATAAACTTCTCCTTTAAAGAAATTTTTTGTTTCCCTTTTTGCGTTATATCGCTAATAGCGGAAAAAGTCTACTCCATTTTTTGAGACAAACTTGGAATCTTTTTGACTTAATCTGTAAAAAAGAAAATAAAGTCATATGAATTCGAAAGACAATTTGACTCAAATACCAATTTTTTTATATGAGTCACAAAAAATAGCGTGTTAATATGGTCTAGGGAATAAAAGGGAGTTCTGAGTCAAATAACATGTGGCAGTTGTTTGATCTAGATAAGCGAATTTATTATAGGGCCAAAAGAGCGAGGCAAATCATTTGACTTTTAGGAAAAAAGTGATAGCAGGGTCAAAAACCAGCTCAATTTCGCCCAAATCACTGAATTTTTCGCGATATTTCGCCGTGCAGCCAGCCCGGCAAAGCCGGTCTGCCCGCGGACGTTCGTCCTATAGAAAAGAGTCCACTTATAGCCACATGCAAGTAAACTTGCGTGTCTATAGTGAACTCTTTTCTGCACTCCTCAATATCTTCGCGAGTACTCCCAGTAGGAATCGAACCTACAACTGCCCCTTAGGAGAACTTTGATACGAGTTTTCAGTAGTGTTGGCAGGTGGTGAAAAAGTGCTTGGAATGCCTGTGGGTTCGTTGGTTGATGCAGGTATGAGTTTTTTTGAATGTTTTTCTTTTTTGTGTGATTTGGGATGTTTTGGCATGGTTGTATTAGCAGGTTATTAGCAAAATGTATAGTTGGTTTTTGAAAAAATAGGTTGTATTCTAGCTATATTTCGTTTATACTATATATTATAAAAGAAAGCGAGGTGTTTGCGATGACAGTAGATACAAATACAATGATTTCTATTACAGAAGCAAATCAAAATTTTTCCAAAGTAACAAAATTGGTTGATGAACATGGAACTGCTGTAATTCTAAAAAATAATACACCGAGATATCTTGTCATTGATTTTAGTAAAGCAGAAAGGGAAAGAGTTGCTTCTACAGAAGATGTAATGGCAGTATCAGAAAAATTGATTCAGCAAAACATGGAAGCTTACGAGGTGCTTGCTAAATGATTAGATTAACGAAAGAACAAGTACTGATGCTTCATGAGCGACTGATACAGACCACAGGCGGTAGTTTAGGAATAAGAGATGAGGGAATGCTGGATTCTGCACTTTCTAATCCGTTTCAAACATTTGGTGGAGAGGAACTATATCCGAGTATTCAGGCAAAAGCAGCACAGTTATGCTATGGACTGGTTAAGAACCATTCTATGATTGATGGGAATAAAAGACTGGGCACGCATGTGATGCTTGTATTTTTAGCATTAAACGGATATGAATTATCATATTCTCAAGATGAATTGAGTACTACGATACTGGCACTTGCCTCAGGAGAATTAGGAGAAGAGGATGTTCTTCAGTGGATTATCCAACATGAAAAAGGATAACTGATAATATTTGGTACTAAGTAGAAAAAGTATTTCGAATGGAGAAAATTATTTCACAAATAAAAAACATAGAGGAATATATATCAATCATAAAAAGATTTTATGCATTCGAGGGGGCAGGGGTACAAAAAATCTTTTATTGAGGTCAATCAAAAAGTACTTTTTCAAGAAAAAGATACCGAGAAAAATCACAAAAGGTGTTATATACTAAAAAGAAAAGTAATTACCGTTAAGAACGGAAAAAACAAAATGTGAGGGAGGACTTGACATGAAAAATAAAAAAACGTTAATAAAGGCAGTAAAGAGTCTTATTTTGATTTTAGCAATGGCAGTGTGTGTAATTGGAATTAAGCCACTTGTCTGTGAAGCTTATACGCCTAAAAGCCTTAATAAAGAAATCAAAAAAGTGACAAAGCAGTTAAAGACACTGGAAAAGAAGGATAAGTTACAATCGAAGGGATGTGTTTCTTTTTGGGGAACTATTATTAATAGAGATCCACTAATTATAAAAAAAATTGGACTGACTCCTACATATTATTGGATAAACAATCCAAAAAACGTAAATATTCTGTTAACAAATGTGACGGGACACGCTATAGATACCGGAAAAACAAAAGTGTTTGAAGCAGGCGGATTAAAGTATACCTGTAAAGTCGTGAATGCAAAAAAGACAAATTCAAAATTGACGTCAAAAATTGTTTCTCTAAGAAATAAATTGACAAAACTAAAAAATACGAAAAAGAATCGCTGGTTTTTAACTTATGATAGTATTAACTTGGTAAAAAGGGCAAAGTATAATGCGACGTATAATGGATTCTGGTTGTACAAAGAAGCATATCCACAAAAATTATCTTTTTCATCAAGTAAAAAATCGGTTGCTGCTGTAAATAAAAGAACCGGTTTGATAACTGCGAAAAAACTGGGTAGTGCAACCATAACAATGAAAGCAAAAGCGAGTGGGAAAAAAGTTAAACTTAGAATAAATGTTGTGCCGCCATCAATTAGATTTAAACAGGCAACATATGAATTTGGAGCAGACGCATATAAAAAGACGGGATACCTTGACTTTAATTATTGTAGCATCAGCAGAGACATCAATATATCAATCGGAGATACCAGTATTATATCATCAGCTGAAAAGACGGCAGAGGGCATTCGATGTACATATACCGGGAAAGTTGGTCAGACCACGATAACTTTAAAAATAAAAGAAGGAATGTCTGCAACTTGTACCGTAATTGTAAAAGAATCCAAAAATGAAGATTCAGAAAATGCAAAAAATTCAGTTACTGCAGAAGATCCAACTACACATACACATCAAATGAAAATGGAGTCAGACGACGATTATCATTGGGAACAGTGCGTTGTTTGCGGTGAAATACAGGGAAAAGAAGAACATACTTGGAATTGGGATGAAGAAGAGTCTTATGAAGCTACAGAAGATGAAGAAGGCTTGGCGGTATATTATTGTAAGAAATGTGGCATAAAAAGAGTATCAGAATTACCAAGAAAAGAACATAAATGCTATGATCATCTGAAAGTTGTTCCGGCGAAGGAAGCAACTTGTACAGAAGAAGGAAATGTAAGGTATTATAAGTGTACTTTGTGTAATACCTTGTATAAAGATAGTTATCCGTTAGAGGAAATTGAGGACCTGAGTGAGGTTACGGTTTCTAAGAAAGGACACAATTTTAGTGATAAATGGAACAGCGATGACAATTATCACTGGAAGACGTGTTTAGTTTGTGGTGCAATAGATGATTTGACGAAACAGCTTCACATATGGAATGATGGGGAAATTGTGCTTATGCCAACCGAAACAGAAAAAGGACGTATAAAGTATACCTGCATCGGATGTGGAAAAACACAAGAGAAGGAAATAAAGGCACTTGGACATAAATGTGCTAATCATTTGACAAAAGTAAATGAAAAAGATGCGACATGTAATAAAGAAGGAAATGTTCTTTACTATACTTGTGAATGTGGAAAATGGTATTATGATCAGGAAGCCCAGAAAGAAATAACGAATCAAAATGATGTTATAAAAGCAAAAACCGCACATAGTTATGGTGAAGAATGGGTGAAAGACGCAAATTATCATTGGAAAATATGTAGTGTTTGTGGTGAGGAGGATAAACAAGATCATACATGGGATGCCGGAGAAGTAATTACAGAACCAACGGAAACAGAAACAGGGCTTATGAAACATACCTGTACTGCTTGTGGAGAAACTAAGGAAGAAGAGATAAAAGCACTTGGGCATATATGTGCTCATCATTTGACTAAGGTGGAGGAAAAGGCTCCTACTTGTGAAAAAGAAGGAAATGACCTTTATTATACTTGTGAATGCGGAAAATGGTATTATGATCAGGAAGCTAAGGAAGAAATAACGGATCATAATGATGTTATAAAAGCAAAAATTGCACATAGCTATGGTAAAGAATGGATCAAAAATGAGGCATACCATTGGCGAGCATGTAGTGCTTGTGGAAAAATAAATGATTTAACAAAGCAAGAACATACATGGGATGCCGGAGAAGTAATTGTAGAGCCAACCGAAACAGAAACAGGACTTATGAAATATACATGTACTGCTTGTGGGGAAAGTCAGGAGAAAGAAATAAAGGCGTTTGGACACATATGTGCTAAGCATTTGACTAAGGTAGAAGAAAAGAAATCTACTTGCAAAGAAGAAGGAAATATTTTTTACTATACTTGTGAATGTGGAAAGTGGTACTATGATCAGGAAGCCAAGGAAGAAATAACGAATCATAATGATGTTATAAAAGCAAAAATCGCACATAGCTATGGTGAAGAATGGATCAAAAATGAGGCATACCATTGGCGTGCTGCATGTAGTGTTTGTGGAAAACAACATGCATTGATAGAGCATGCATGGGATACCGGTAAAAATGAGGAGTATCATTGGAAAATATGCACGGTGTGTGGAATGGAACAGAAGCGAAGAAAGCATACATGGAATGATGGAGAAGTAATAGAAGAGCCAACGGAAACAGAAACAGGGCTTATGAAATACACATGTACTACTTGTGGGGAAACTCAAGAGAAAGAAATAGAAGTTCTACATATATGTGCACATCACTTGACTGAGGTAAAGGAAAAGGAGCCTACTTGTGAGAAAAATGGAAATATTCTTTATTATGCATGTAGTTGTGGAAAGTGGTATTATGATCAGGAAGCCAAGAAAGAGGTAGCGGATCATAGGGACGTTGCAAAGGCAAAAATTGCACATAGTTATAGTGAAGAATGGGTTAGAAACGAGGTATATCATTGGCGAGTTTGTTCTGTTTGTGGCGAGGAAGATAAGCAAGAACATATATGGAATGCTGGAGAAGTAATAACAGAGCCCACGGAAACAGAAACAGGGCTTATGAAATATATGTGTACTATTTGTGGAGAAACTCAAGAGAAAGAAATAAAGGTGTTGGGGCACATATGTGCTAATCATTTGACAAAAGTAAATGGAAAAGATGCGACATGTAATAAAGAAGGAAATGTTCTTTACTATACTTGTGAATGTGGAAAATGGTATTATGATCAGGAAGCCCAGAAAGAAATAACGAATCAAAATGATGTTATAAAAGCAAAAACCGCACATAGTTATGGTGAAGAATGGGTGAAAGACGCAAATTATCATTGGAAAATATGTAGTGTTTGTGGTGAGGAGGATAAACAAGATCATACATGGGATGCCGGAGAAGTAATTACAGAACCAACGGAAACAGAAACAGGGCTTATGAAACATACCTGTACTGCTTGTGGAGAAACTAAGGAAGAAGAGATAAAAGCACTTGGGCATATATGTGCTCATCATTTGACTAAGGTGGAGGAAAAGGCTCCTACTTGTGAAAAAGAAGGAAATGACCTTTATTATACTTGTGAATGCGGAAAATGGTATTATGATCAGGAAGCTAAGGAAGAAATAACGGATCATAATGATGTTATAAAAGCAAAAATTGCACATAGCTATGGTAAAGAATGGATCAAAAATGAGGCATACCATTGGCGAGCATGTAGTGCTTGTGGAAAAATAAATGATTTAACAAAGCAAGAACATACATGGGATGCCGGAGAAGTAATTGTAGAGCCAACCGAAACAGAAACAGGACTTATGAAATATACATGTACTGCTTGTGGGGAAAGTCAGGAGAAAGAAATAAAGGCGTTTGGACACATATGTGCTAAGCATTTGACTAAGGTAGAAGAAAAGAAATCTACTTGCAAAGAAGAAGGAAATATTTTTTACTATACTTGTGAATGTGGAAAGTGGTACTATGATCAGGAAGCCAAGGAAGAAATAACGAATCATAATGATGTTATAAAAGCAAAAACCGCACATAGTTATGGTGAAGAATGGGTAAAAGATGAGGAATACCATTGGCGAGCATGTAGTGTTTGTGGGGAAATAGATGCTTTGACAAAGCAAGAACATACATGGGATGCTGGAGAAGTAATTACAAAACCAACGGAAACAGAGACAGGGCTTATGAAATATACCTGTACTACTTGTGAGGAAACTAAGGAGAAAGAAATAGAAGTTCTACATATATGTGCACATCACTTAACTGAGGTAGAGGAAAAGAAACCTACTTGCGAGAAGGATGGGAACATTCTTTATTATGCATGTAGTTGTGGGAAGTGGTATTATGATCAGGAAGCCAAGAAAGAAATAACGAATCATGACGAAGTGGTTGTTTATGCAGGACTGTATAAAGAAGAAAATGATAAAAGAGAACTGATTTATACATGGAAAGAATTACTAGATAAGAAAATAGTATTGATAAAAGAAACAAATACTATTTACCGTTTCCAATCAAATGTTAAAAAAGCACATCTGGTTATTCCTGAGGGAATAACACGCATAGGAGATAAAGCATTTTCAAGTTGTAGTAATCTGACAAGTATAAGTCTTCCCAAGGGAATAACGAGAATAGGAAATAATGCGTTTTATGATTGTGAAAGCTTAACGAGTATAAATATTCCCGAGGGAGTAATGAATATAGGAGTTTTTGCGTTTTATGGTTGTAAAAGTCTGAAGAGTATAAGTATTCCTGAGGGAATAACGAGTATAGAAGATAAGGCGTTTTATAACTGTGAAAGTCTAACGAGTATAAGTATTCCCGAAGGAGTAACAAGTATAGCAGAGTATGCATTTTATAATTGTAAAAGTCTGACAAGTATAAGTGTTCCTAAGGGAGTAACGAGCATAGGAGAGTATGCGTTTCGTTATTGTGAAAGTCTAACGAGTATAAGTCTTCCCGAGGGAATAACGAAAATAGAAAATAATGCATTTGCAGGATGTAGTAATCTGATAAGTATAAGTCTTCCTGAGGGGATAACAAGAATAGGAAATTATGCATTTTTTTATTGTGAAAGCCTAACGAGTATAAGTATTCCTAAGGGAGTAACGAGCATAGGAAATAATGCATTTTATAATTGTAAAAGTCTAACAAGTATAAGTATTCCTGAGGGAGTAACGAGCATAGGAGATTCCGTATTTTCTGCCTGCAGTAAGTTGACAAAAATAGAGTGGAAAGGCAAAATTTACACTTCTGTAGATTCCTTCTTGAGCGCATTTTCGCAGTCGAATGGCTAAAGGAATGAGACTGTTTCAAGTTTTGTGTTTACACAAAACTGATATAAGATTTGTTGATAGTTACTAAGAGCAGAGACCAGATTTTGGTT